>Ga0076076_102_pt1 | contig 106393 bp, 109 predicted proteins | sample RifGroC1_FD_68186 | JGI IMG/M metagenome (GOLD analysis project Ga0076076, IMG submission 68186) | Parcubacteria bacterium GW2011_GWC1_38_17
TACGGCGTATTCAAATACAACGGTGAACTTTACGACGGAAAGCATGAGCCAATGATTGCAAAGAAACTTTTTGAAGCGTGCCAAAAAGTGATGGCGGATCGCTCGCGCCCGAAAAAGCCGAGCCAAAAAGAATATCCGTTTAGAAACTTACTCAAGTGCGGCGAGTGCGGGTGCGCCATCACTTCCGAAACGCAAAAAGGGCATAACTACTATCGCTGTACCAAAAAGAAAGATAAGCAATGTTCGCAAAAGTATATCCGCGAGGAAGTTTTGGCACGCCAAATTTCGGATGAAATTCAAAAAGTTTCTTTGCCTCCCGCTTGGGCGGAGTGGATGTTAGGAGAACTCAACAAGGAAGAAGCGGAAGCCGCCCAAGCGGGTGCCGTTTTCGCTCAAAACCTCAAAGACAAAATAAAAGAATTTGAAGGAAAGCTCGACCTGCTTTTAGACGCTCATTTGGACGGCACAATTTCGCGCGAGGAATACACTGCCAAGAAAGAAAAATTTATCACCGAAAAGGCCGAGCTTTCCGAAAAATCAAAGGATTTTGAGCGAAACGGCAATCATTGGCTCGAACCGGCCCGGCAATTCATTTTAGCGGCTCAACAAGCCAAAATTATCGCTTTGCAAGAAAATCCCGTCGCGGGACGGGATTTTCTTAAAAGAATTGGCTCGAACCACGTTTTGCGCTCGCAAGCGATTTGCTTTGAACCCAAAAAGTCGTGGAAAATTCTTGCCGATTTGCCCGCCGAGGGGCGAAGCCCCGAGGCGGAGAACTCGTATCATCCTATTTGGCTCCGCGGGCAGGATTCGAACCTGCGACCAATCGATTACACTTAATTGGCAAAAGTGGACTATATCATCTCCTTTCTTTTAAAAAGTTAAGGAGTCGGGCGCTTATGAGAGTTTATTGTTGGGACTCACTCTCTAGTCTCTACACCTTCCTTGAAACTTAAACCCTTCAAGGCTCGGCTCGGTATTAGATTGACTTCTCCTTCACCGAATTCACCCGATTTTTCAATCCCGATTTCTCAAGAAAGCTGCCTAAGGCATGGATTTCTGCATGGCAATTACTACACAAAAGCATACACTTATCTAGTTCTTGTTTTACTTTTTCCCAAGATCTTGTATATCCTTTTGACGCAACTCCGAAATCTTTGCCGTCAGATTCTTTATGATGAAAAACCAAAGCAGTTTCACACCTATCGTAGCCACACACCTGACAAGCCCCGCCCTTATATTCAAGAGACATCCTTTTTATATCTTTTCGTCTTTTGTCTACAAAGTATTTAAGCTTGCAGTTTGTGCTACAAAATCTGCGTCGTGGTTTCATAATATCGTTATTACATACATGATAATTACATTTCATATATGTTTATTGTACGACACTAAGAGCCAAGTTGACAGTCGACTGCGCTACCACTGCGCCACCGCGGAATGATTAAAACAAAATTCAATAAACACTAAATTTCCAAAAAACTAGTTTAAATACTATGATATTTTTTGCGATTTTGCAACGGGTAAATACAAATATAAGAATATAAAAAGAGCGACTTTTAGCCGCTCTTTTTTGAAAATTTAAAAACTAAAAAGAGAACAATCGAGCATAATACAATCGCCCTGAGGGAAAATATAATAGCAAGGGTATTGTGATTTGCAATCGCCGGATACAAGATTAAAAACGATCCCGTGGTCCATAAAATCCAAGAAAACTTTGATTCCGTAGATTCTTTGCTCAGTAAAAGATTATGTATGGTCGGAATATAGCCGATCGTCAAAAGCAATTGCGCCAAAAGATTAGTCGCGAATGGATTATGAGATACAAACCAAAAAGTCGCACAAACAAACGCCGCAAAAAAATAATACTTTTCAAACTTTTTAAATCTTATCCTTTCGCGGCTGAAAGCAAAAATAATAACCGCGATCACCATATAAAAAAAGGTGTCAGATATAAAGGACATTCCACTGACAACGTCAAATCTCGCGGCTAAAAATGAGGAAAGATTTAATACTGCAACCACCGCAAATATCAGCCAACTGGATTTCGTGGGCAAAACATTACCCCTTACAATCCCCCTGATATATCCCAAATCTCCTGTGGCCACACATAGCGTAGCAAGTATGGCGATATAAACATCCATAAACCCCTCCGTTTTCGTCGTGATTTATATATTTAATTTTCAAAAATCTAAATTACAAGAATAATGACAGATTATCAACGCGCCGTCAACTTGACTCATAAATGCAGGTGTAATAGCATCTCAATAATCAAACCATAGGGGGGGGGGTAAAGCTGTGATCTTTAAAAAAGATAAAAGAAAAATAACTTGGGCAGAAATTGAATTAGATATTCAAAAACGCGGAAATCGGAAAGATAAAAAATTCATTTTATCGGGCAAATGGAAAAAATTTGTCAAAATGCAAAATGGGTTTAAACTTTTTTCCGTAGACGGAAAGTGGATCCGCGACAATTTAAGCATATCGTTCAATCATGGCGGCCATGGATTGGTGCACGAATTCATCCCTCTTGATGAAATCTGGGTGGATGAGTATCACCACAATTGCGATTGTAAAAACGTGATGAATGGACAAAAAGTTTCCGGGGCATTTTTTGAGAGTACAACCATCCACGAAATAACTGAATTCAAATTAATGAGAAAAGGAATGATTTACTGGAAAGCGCATCAACTGGCGCTAGAAAAAGAGCGGGAAATCGGATTACTCATAGATCCTTACGAAGATACCATAGAAGTCAAGGATTAAAACATAATGCGGTCCGCCTAAGGCGGACCGCATTTTATTATTCGGAAATTAGTAATTAGAAATTAGAAATTGCATAATAAAAATATCCCCAACAACAACATCGGGGATATTTTTATTATACTAATTAGTATCCTTCCAATTTTTTCAAATGACTATGTTGACGAATCTTCATTAAAGCTTTTGCTTCAATCTGGCGGATTCTCTCGCGAGTTACGCCGAATTCCTTGCCAACTTCTTCCAAAGTATGGGTCACTCCATCATCCAAACCAAAACGCAATCTCAAAATCTTTTGCTCGCGCGGAGAAAGATCGTTCAAAATGCCGCCAATCTGATCTTTTAAAATATGCCGCGCAGCGGCCTGATGAGGCATAATCTCTTTTTCATCCTCAATAAATTCACCAATCGCGCTATCTTCATCATCATCTCCCACCGGTGTTTCGAGGGAAATCGTCTCTTGAGCGATTTTTTGAATATGGCGAACTTTCTCCACCTCAATGCCCATTTCCGCTGCCACTTCTTCAGACAATGGCTCGCGGCCCAAATCCTGAAGCATTCTTCTTTTAATCTGCGTATATTTAGAAATCGTCTCCACCATATGCACGGGTATGCGAATAGTGCGCGCTTGATCGGCGAGAGCCCTGGTGATGGCCTGTCTAATCCACCAGGTAGCATATGTGGAGAATTTAAATCCTCTGCGATAATCAAATTTTTCCACTGCCTTAAAGAGGCCTATATTCCCTTCCTGAATCAAATCTAGCAAAGTCAAATGCGGACTGCGGCCGATATACCTTTTGGCAATAGACACAACGAGTCGCAAATTCGCCTGCGTCATTTTCTTTCGCGCCTCTTCATCGCCGCCTTCAATTCGTTTTGCCAGCTCCCTTTCCTCCTCGGCGTTAATCAGAGAGATTTTACCGATCTCGCGCAAATACATCTGCACAGAATCTTGCGACAATTGATCAACATCCAGCGCTTTGGCGCGCTTAGCCTCGGAAGCCTCTGTTTCTTTTCCAGTTTCCAATTCCAATAATTCTTTTGCTTCCTGCAAAGTGATATTTTCTGCCTCAATTTTTGAATATAAATCTTCAAGAAGAGCGATATTTCGCTCAATCTGCGGCAATAATTGAATTATTTCCGAAAAAGTCACGAACCCGCGCTGTCTGCCGCGAGTTACCAATTGCTCGATTGCGGATTCATATGCTGCCTGTTCCTTTTTGGAAAGTTGCATAGGAACAATTATTTTTGCTTTTCTGCGAGACGGCTTCTTCCTCTTTTTCGCTGTTTTCTTTTTGATTGATTTTTTAACGGTTCTGGCGGACTTTTTGAATCTGCGCCGGCGGACTTTTTTTAATTTTTTAGGCATTATATTTTTTTAACATTGAATTATGAAATATCTCAAAAGCCATTTCTAATTCAATATTTTTATCTCCGCCAAAAGTTAATTAACATTTGGCGGAGATATTCACTATTAAAAATAAGAATTCTCCCGCAGAAAACTGCAAGATATTAAACATTATTCCGTCACGAGCGGATCAAGCGCTTGATGCAACTCTTGACTTAGATTTTTAAATTGTTGCATTAAAGTTGCAAGTGATTTTTCATCAAGAGACTCTTCGGCCTCCTGTATTTGAAAACTTATTTTATTTAATTGTTCCTTGAGAAAATGTATCTTAAATTCTTTCAAACAGAATTTTATCTCTTCTTCCAAAGACTCAATCTCCTCCATAGCATCAAGAGAAAATAAAAGCTGGTTTGCATAATCTAAAAGATGTTCCGCTTCTTCTTTAATCTGCTCTAAAAGATCATCCTCGGCTTTTTGCAATATGCTAAGTAATTGTCCGGAAGGATAGCATAAAATCGGTTCAATTTCAAGGCCGACAATATCTTTTTTTAATTTTGGATCTTTAAGCACACAAGCAACAATGCGCTCTCCCAAAAGCTCTTCTCTGGGTTTTTGCTTATTTTCTTTTACAATTTGCCGCGCGCTGTCTGAATCCAAAAAATCATTGGTCTTAATTTTCGCAATTTCTTCTTCAAGCGCCTCTGGTTTTATTTTTAATTTTTGGCTGAGCAGAGAAATCCAGTGCGATTGCTCAACCCTGTTCTTTATTTTTTTTATTTGCAAAAGTAAAATCTTAGATACATCTTTTTTCCCCTGGGCGGTCTCCAAATTGTTTTTTGATAAAACATTATCGAAATAAAACTCCATAAATCCTCGGGCATTTTTAATTTGATATTCCCATTTATCCGGATGCTCTAAAATAAAATCAGCTGGATCCTTGCCAGATGGAACAATTATTACTTTTATATTGAATTCCTCCGAAAGCGCCGCGTCAATCGCCCTTTTGGTTGCGGCCTCGCCGGCATTATCCATATCAAAAGAAAAATATATATTGTCGCTTAATCTTTTTAAAATCTGCAGGTGGTCGCGCGTCATTGCAGTTCCCGATACCGCAACCGCATTTTTCACTCCGGCCTGATGACACATTATCAAGTCCATATATCCCTCCACCAAAACGGTGAAATTATTTTTCCTTATATCTATCTTGGCTTTATCAAAACCATAGAGCACCCTGCTTTTGTCATATATCAATGTCTGGGGAGAATTGATATACTTGGCTTCATCACTTTTCACTTTTTTACCTTCACTCTTCCCCTCAAAAATCCTCCCTCCAAATCCGATAATCTCACCGCTGGAATTGGCTATCGGAAACATAATCCTTCCGCGAAACCTATCAAAATATCCTGTGGAATTTTTTTCGCTTTTAACCGCAAGGCCGGCTTTTTCTATATCTTGTGGCTGAAAATTTTTGGCGGCCAAAAATTTCAAAAGCCCGTCCCAAGAAGAATCCGGGCTATATCCAATTTTAAATTCATCAATAGTTTCGTCTTTTAATCCGCGCTTTTTTAAATATGATTTTACTTCGTTATTTTGCTCTAAATTTTTCCTAAAATATTCAGTCGCGGCCCTGCAAATATCCAAAAGTTTATTTCTTTCCGTTCTAATCTGCGGATCTTCTCTTTTTAAAATCACCCCGGCTCGCTGAGCCAAATTTCTCAAGGCGTCGCCGAATTCCAAACCTTCTATTTTCATCACAAATTTAAAAATATCTCCGCCTTCACCGCAACCAAAACAATGCCAGATTTGGCGTGCCGGAGACACCATAAAAGAAGGGCTTTTTTCCGAATGAAACGGGCAAACCGCTTTAAAATTAGATCCGGCTTTTGAAAGTTTTATGTATCCGGATAAAACCTCCACAATATCAAGGCGGGATTTGACTTCTTCGATAGGAGTAAGCATAAAAATAGCTCTCAGTTTATAACTTTTAGCTTATAGTAAAACTTTCAGAGATTCAAGTTGTAAAAAATAATCTATTTTAACAAATTAACTCCGGTATTAAAGTGCGATTTTACCTCCAAATATCTCGTTGCCAATCCTAATGTCGCCGCAAAAAAAACGGTGTCAATTTCGTTTTCCATATTATTTGATTTTAGATATTCCGAAATTAAATTTCCCAGTTGCGGCCTGCCTATTTCGGCATTGATACCGAAATTCTCAAAAATATATTCGTCAAGTTTTGACATAAGCCCTGAACCGCCGGATAAAACTATTTTTTTAATCCGCCGCGGCGAATTTTTATTATCAGCTTCATAAAAATTAATAATTTTTCGAATCTCATCTATCAATGGCTGTAAGACCTCCTGCAAAACTAAAAATATGCGCCCATCTTCTTTGTCCGGATTAAACCCATACGTCATTTTAAAAACCTCCGCCTGCTCACGAGACACATTCAATTTTTCGGACAGCTTTTCGGTAAAATTTTCTCCCCCAAAGTTGACAACACTGGTCAATTGCAATAGTCCATTGTCAAAAATACTCAAAACGCCGTATTTACCGCCAATATCAACAACCAATGTCCCGTCATGTTCAATATCCAAAGACCTTAAAGCGCACAGGGAATTCAGATCAAAAAATCTGGGAACAAAATTCAATTCTTTAAAAACCGATTTATACTCATCAACTTCTTTTTTGAGCGCGGCGGCAAAGAAAACAATTTTCTCTCCGTTAATATCTTGAACAAAAAAATCATAATAACAATCATCAAAGTTTATCGGCATTGTCTTTTTTGCTTCCGATATTATCTCTTTATCAGATATTGCTTCTTGTCCGGTAAATTTAAAAATATGACTGAAGATTATCGTATCCGGCAGAGCAACGGCTACCTCGCTTCTTACTATGTCGCCAGCGTATTTCTTTATTTTCAAAACCAATTGTTTTTTCTTTAAAATTTTTCCCTTTTCCACAATCCCCTTTTCAAGCTCTGAACGCGACAAAAACGATACCTTAATCTTACCCAGAAACTGCGACATCTGCAGAATCTCAATGGAACTATCGGATACATCTATGGCTAGAATTTTTTTGGGAAATAAAAACATAGCTTAAAAATTATTTCTAAATTTTCGCTAAATGCTCTTTAATTTTAGAAACAATATCTTTTATACCGAAATTCGCCTTTACGAGATAATCAGTAGCGCCAAGTTTTAATCCCTTATTTATATCAGTCTGCTGACCGAGATTCGATAAGATGATAACCGGTATTTGATTTATCTTGGCATCAAGTTTTATCTCCTCTAACACTTCAAAGCCATTCTTTTTAGGCAACAGTAAATCAAGTAATACGATATTTGGATTTTCTTTCTTAATGACACCAGCCGCATCTTGACCATTATCCGCTAAAACCACGTCAAAACCCTCCTCTACAAGGCGAAGTATTAAAATTTTTGATAAAAATTGGTCATCTTCGACAAGAACAATTTTTATTTTATTTTTCATAATATCCATATCCGTTGATTATAGCTGAAAAAACAGTTTATTCAAAACAGAACCAGCTATCTTCAATAGCTGGTTAATAAAGGTCCCCCGCGGCAAGCCGACGGGGTATTTGTCGGAGCTCGCTTTACTCGCGCTTTCTCACCGCAAACGGTGAGGTATTAGACCTATATTAACTCCTCGGCTCGAAAATACAAAAGATTACTTTTGTATTTTGCTCGCTCTACGTCGTTAATAAAACATATACCGAGTTAAAAAACAGCCATTTTATCTGGCTGTTTTTGATTATTTAAAAAGTTTTTTCTGGATATTTTCTTTGCCTATTTTTACCTTTACACCGAGTTTTTCACAAAGCTCAATCCAACTCTCTCTGCTTTTTTCGGTTTGAGCTTTCTTTTCTTCGGCAGAAATAAACCCTTCTTCACGCATCGCTTCCTCGATTAATCTTTTTTCTTGCGCCTCTTCAGCTCTTTCCCTTCTTTCTTCTTCCCGTTTTTTTACTTCTTCATCAGAAAGAAAAAAATCCGGCTGAACAGATTTTTTCTCGCTCATAATTTTTCTCCTTTCACATTTTATTTTTGAAATTACTATATATCATTTTCAAAGGAATTTCAATGTGCCATTTAATCAAATAATTCAAATAACTTGCAATATGAATACGCGTTAAATTATTCGTAAAAATATCAAAAATCCCCTTGCCCCTATCCGACGCTCTGGCATGTTTATGGACAAAACTTGTGAAAGGAAAATATATTATTTTGAATCCCGCTATTTTGAATCTTCTGCACAAATCCGCATCCTCAAAATACATAAAAAATCTTTCATCAAATTTTCCGCCTATCTTGGCAAATCTTTTGCTGGCCATCATCATGGCGGCGCCCAAAACCCAATCCGGCTCAAAAGAACCGCTCATATTCACATCTTTATACATAAATTTATCCAATATCTTTTTTCCCAGCCGGGTTTTCCCCAAAAAAGTTCTCCTGGCTAAAATAGTCGGCAATGTGTAATTCCTGAAATATGTCTGCTGGACAGAGCCATCGGGATTAAAAAGGCGCGGCGCCACAATGCCAACATTATCATTTTTTTCAAGATATTCAATCAAATCCAGGATATCCTTTCCATTCGTAAAAATAATATCCGCGTTTATTTCAAAAATATATTCTCCCTTTGCCCTGCCAATACCAGCATTAGCGAGCCTGGCAAACCCGACATTTTTTTTATTTTCAATAAATATAACTCCCGGATATTTATTTTTAAATTCATCTAAAATCCCGCTATCAGTTTCTCCATCAGAAACAATAATTTCATAAGAAATATTTTTTACATCTTTCAAGATAGCGTCTAGGCACAGCGTCAAGACTTCCGGCGTCCGATAATGAGGAATTATTATGCTAAGTTTTATATTATTTTGATTCATATTCCCCGAATTTACCTTCCCAAAAATCCTCAATTCCGCGCATTATCATTTTGGAGGTTTCCCTTTTAGAAGGTAAAATTGTCAATTTAATAATTTGTTTTAAATAATGCATCACGCTCCAAATATAAATACCTGCCAAAATAATTTTAGGCGCCTGTCTTTTGGAAAGTAACAAGGCATTGCGAGTATGATAATAATGAATTTTTGGATTTCCTAGCGTTGCAGTTGTCCGAGAAACTTTATGATAAATTTTAGATGCTGGAGCATATATCATTTTATAACCCGCTTTCCTAATGGATAAACTCCAATCCGTATCTTCATAATAAAGAAAAAATTCTTCCGGCATTAATCCAACCTTTTTCAACACTTCCGACTTAACTAAAAAAGCGCAACCAGTCATATATTTTGTTTCTCTCGGGTTCGTCTCGCTTGGATTTTTGTCTATCTCTTCATATTGCAAATGTCTACCTCCGCCAAGCCATGTGAAATCTCCGCCACCGTACCATATACGATCGGCTTTTAATAAATCATCAAAATCAGGATGAAAATATATTTTCGGACCGACGACGCCGATTTTTTCGTCACTCTCTCCTATTTTTATCAATTCATCCAAAAAATTCGGCTCTACTGTCGTGTCATTATTTAAAAGCAACACATAATCAAATTTTTCATCCAGCGCTTTTTTAATACCAATATTATTGCCACCGGAAAATCCCAAATTATCATTTAATCTTAGGATCTCAATTCCGCTTATACCGGCATATAGAGACTGAAATTTTACAAAAGAACCATCACCAGATCCGTTATCAATTAAAAAAATCTTATAATTCCGGTAAATTATTTTTTTAATGCTTTCAATGCAATCAACGGTATCTTTAGCGTTATTCCAGTTAACTATAATTATTGCTACTGATGGATACATAAAATTTACAAATTTGCGGAGGCAGAACATAGTCGCTTCACTTCTTGTTCTGCACTATGCAAAATCTGGTCGCGACTACGCTCGCGATTTTGCGGTGTTTTTTGGACGAAGTTCGAAACTATTTCGAGCAAAATCCAAATGATTAAAAATACTAATGCGGACGAGGCAAGGCGAAACAATTTGTCTGGGGTTTTGGATTCGCCCTGCCTCGGCTGTATTCCCGCCCGCAGGAGGGGTCTGGGGAGGAATGCGGGCGGGTTTCGGACTGGGGGTTTTCGGAAATTCGGCGGCTAATTTCAAATTCACTCTTATATTCTAACCGAAAATTTTGCTAAAACAAATCTTTCAAAATTTTCGGTTTCCTTATCTGGACGATTTGAATATTCCTGATAAAGTTCAAAAATCAAATCTCGTAATTGATTTTTTTCAAATCGTTCAAAATATTCTTGAGATTTATTTTTGAAATCCTCAACCGTGACTATTCCAAGTTCACCACATCTTACTTTTAAGCTTTCGCTTTGCGATAAAAATTTCTGGAATTGATCATCGCTAATACCAGAAATTTTTTGCACAAAATCTTCATAAGATTGTGGTTTTTCTCCCTTCTTAAAAACATCATTGTAAGTTCTTATAAATTCTTCGCACAGCAAGCTAAAATATTCCTCGCCATAATCCTGTTTTAGTTTTTTATTGGCGAGTTGGGATATTTTTTCTTTTTGTTCGTCCGTCAATAGTTGAGATAATTTTTCAACAATAGGATTTATCATGCTGTGCGAAAATTCATGTTCCAAATTATCAGGGTTGTCTATGTGAGTTTTCAAAACCAATTCTTCACCAAAGACAAAAGCACTGCCTGTGTTTATTCTATCAAGTGGGTCAGTCGGCATCAAGGAAATTTTCCTTATCTCAGTTGTTTTTGAATCAGGTTTGAAAAAAGCAATCAGTTTTTCAATTCTTGCTTTTGTCTCGTCTAAAATTTCCCCGCGTGCTTTTTTGTCTTTCTCAATTTCAACGGTCATTTTTTCTGCTAATGGCGACGAAGAAAAAGATTGACCAAATATTTCAAGCACGCGAAAAAGCTTTTGTTGAAGCTCTTGCGGATTTTTAATATACGATTTGTGTTTCGTTATCATTTCAAACGCTCCCTCATTTCTCTCTGGATGTCCGTAAGTAAATGCAAGTGTGTATAGAACTTCTTCATCAACGCCACCTTTTTGTAGGGCACGAATTTCATCTAAAAATCCTGAAACTTCAGAACTTAATGGATTTTCTGAAAAATGATTTTTTACATCAACAGCTAATGGGGTATCATCGGTTCCCCATTCGGGATTTTTAGCTTTTAAGATAAAAGAAAGTAATTGTGCTTCTCGTTCTTCACGAATAGAAATTTCTGGAGTTTTTAAAACTTCAAAACTAATTTCTTTTTTCTCAGGTTCTTTTGGTTTTTCCATTTTTGGATGAAAATTTGGTTCAAAATTTTCCATAAAATTATTTGATCAATTCCTCAATATCAACATTAAGAGTTTTGGCGATTTTGCTCACAACAAACACCGCAAAATCGCGAGCGTAGTCGCGACCAGATTTTGCGGAGGGTGAGAGATTCGAACTCTCGAAGGGATTTCTCCCTTACATGCTTTCCAAGCATGCGCACTCGACCACTATGCGAACCCTCCATATTAACCAAAAACTAAAAACTAATAACTCAAAACTTATAGCAATCTCCTTTAATCATAAAAACTTAGGAGGGCGAATCCTCCATAAATTTTTCAGCAAAGCCGCCAAAACATAACTCGAATCTTTCTGATTATTCCTATCAACCTCTCTTAATTCATCCATCCTCTCGTCAATATCGTCGTCGCTTAATTCTCCGCTTGTAAATTTACTGATTAACCCGGCATCTTCTGCTTCCATTTTGGCGCAATTAATATCCGACCAGTGAGGATCATCGGCTATTTGATTGTGCAAATTATTACACAATATTTCGGCGTCATTTGATTGTTCAAAACCGTTTTCAATGGACATTTCTTTAATGAACTATTATTAATCCCTTCCCCTTACTTTTCTTAGCTTTATACATCGCCATATCAGCCCTTTCAATCAATTCATATAAGTTCAAAATATTTTCTCGCCCCTTGTTAATTGCCGTAATAATTCCAAAACTGGCGCTTAATCCGAAACCATTTATCTTTGCCGATTTCAGGCGTTTCTTCATTTTTTTCGCCACTTCCAATGTTTCTTTTTCGCCGATACCAACTAATCCAATCACAAATTCATCCCCTCCCCAGCGACCGATAATATCAAAATGCCTGACGGAATTCTTAAAAATTTGAGTGGTGGCTTTCAACGCCCTATCTCCCGCCTTATGGCCATATTCATCATTAATCACTTTCAAATTATCAAGGTCGGCGAATATCAACGAAAAATTCTTGAAAGAAACCTTTCTTCTTTCTTTTCTCTTTAATTCTCCTCTTAACTCATCAAAAAATTTTTCCGCTTCCCTGATAAATCCCTGTCTATTATAAAGCCCCGTCAAAAAATCATAATCAACCAAAGAAGAGAGGCGGTTAATTTCTTTTTTTTGAGTTTCAACCAAATGATGAAAATTCTTAATTTCTTTTTTTAATTTTTTAATGGTTTCTTTCATATTTTTATCTTCCCATCAATCCAGAACTCATTAAAATCCCCAAAATAACAGCGCTAGACCACAAAATTAAAGACGTGGAAGTGCTAATTATGCCCAAAATTTTGAATTTTTTAAATCCCTGCGCTTCAAATGGATTATCTAATTCCGCGAATTTTCTCATTTTTTTGGTAAGATATAAATTAACATAAATCCCGTGAAAAACAATAAAAACTACCAATATCTTTTTAACTTCCAGAAAAAAAATATCTTCTTGGCTAAACCAAAAATTCTCAAGCCAGACTCCGCTGACAAAAAGCAAAGCCAACCCCGTCCATATTGAAAACGAGAAGATGGGCGTTATTTTTGCGGTCGCCTTGAAAAGACCTATATCTTTTATTGATTTTGCCGAGAGTAGGGCCGTAAATATCACTCCGCCATAACCAAGGACAAGCCCCAAAATATGTAGAAATTTTATAAAAACGTAAAATGACATTTAACAATTAAAATTAAAAAATAAATTCCCTATATATTCATTCCCCGAAGTATCTTTATTCTTTCTTCAATAGGCGGATGCGTCATAAAAAGTTTAGCCAAAAAACCAACTGCTTCTTTCCCTTTAAATGGACTTATAATATAAAGATGAGCTGTGGCATGATTGGCGCGCGCAATAGATATGGGATAAGAAGAAATTCTTTCTAAAGCCGAGGCAAGACCATCGGGATAACGTGTCAAGAGCGCGCCCGAAGCGTCAGCCAAAAATTCCCTTTTGCGGGAAATTGCAAGATGTATTATGGATCCGACAATTGGCGCAAATATCGCCAAAACAATGGCAATAATCAAAACTAATTCTTTGATTCCTTTATTGTCGCGATTTCTGCCACCATAAAAAGAAATTCTCCAAAACCAATCCGAAATCAAAGACACAAATCCAACAAGCATAACTATAATCGTTGATAAAAGTATATCGCGATTCCCAATGTGAGACAATTCGTGCGCCAAGACACCTTCAATTTCCGATCTTTCAAGCTGATTCAAAAGTCCCGATGTAACGGCTATCACCGCATGTTTGGGATCACGTCCAGTCGCAAAAGCATTGGGCGCAAGATCATTTATAATATAAAGCTTTGGCATCGGCAAACCGGCGGTGATGGAAAGATTCTCCACTAGACGATACAATTCGCGATTTTCATTTTCACTTATCGGCTGAGCGCCCGACATCGCCAAAACAATTTTATGCGAATACCAATAACTAAAAAAATTCATTAAAAAAGCAAATGCCACGCCAAAATATAAAATTCCCGAATTGCCATATGCCTGGGAAAAAATCCACGTCGCCCCAATAATAAATACTAAAAACCCGGTCATAAGCAACCAGGTTTTGTGAATATTCCTGTCTTGTTCTGTGTATAAGGTCGCCATTATTTTAAAATATGCGGCATATTGCCAATCGGCTGAAATTTAAATTTGTCTAATTTTTCGTCCAACAAATCCTCCAACTCCAATGCTCGCTTAAATTCTTTTTCTAATTGTTCAAATTTATTAATCTGGCCATAAGTAAAAATCAACACTTCTTGGTCAATAAACTCAACATCATGGGTAAAACCGTTGTCCAATAAATTTGCCAATACATCGGGGGTAAATATCTCTAGTGCTTCGATCTCATATTTTTTTGGCGCCGATAAAGAAAATTTCTTTTCAAATTCTCTGGGAAGAGGTATTTTCTCTCCAATATCCACGCCATAATAATTAAATCTATTATTTAAATAGATGTGAGGAAAAGATCCTTTAAATTTAAAAACGAATACGGTATAACAGTACGTTTGCTTAGTTTTGCCAGAACCGATACTAAATTCATAATTAAAAATTCTAAACTGCCTATCATTAATACCGCCATTAATAACATTAGAAATGGCCCTGTTATTCCCCTGTTTAAACATTAATCCCAATTCTTTCTCGGGATAACCATAGTATGCGTATTGCCATCCGTTAAGCTCTGCAAATCGTTTCCAAAAAGAAGTTCTGATTTTATTTTGCGCCGCGACAACATACAAAACAACAATAATAAAAGGGAAAAAAATAATATCCTCTCCCCAGCCGGCCCATATTCCCAATGTCACATGGGAAATAAAGGCAACTACCACAAGACTCCAAAACTGCCAGCGAATTTTTATCTTATCCCAAGTAGCTTTCCAAATATTTGTAATTTCCGGCTTTGAAATTTGAAAGAGCATAGATTGAACATAAAATCTAAATTAATAATGCCTTGCGCTTCATTAATAATTTTTTTAGAAGCTAACTTTTACCGGTTCTTTTGCCTCGCTTTGTTCCAACTCAAAAAATTCCTGCTTTTGGAATCCGAACATTCCGGCGATAATGTTATAAGGGAACATTTCTATTTTGGTGTTTAAGTCGCGGACATTGCCGTTATAAAATCTACGGGCGGCTTGTATTTTATTTTCCGTATCAGAAAGCTCATCCTGCAGTTTTGTAAAACTTTCAACGGCTCTTAGTTGAGGATATGCTTCAGCAATCGCAAAAATAGATTTTAAAGCCGAGGTCACCATATTATCCGCCACTTCTTTTTCTTGAACTGTTTGCGCGCCAAGAGCTTTTGCGCGAGCGTTGGTAACGGCTTCAAATGCTCCCTTTTCATGAGCCGCATATCCTTTCACGGTCTCAACTAAATTAGGAATCAAATCATATCGCCTTTTGAGCTGAACATCTATATCTGCCCACGCTTCTTTGGTGCGATTGACCAAACGCACAAAACCATTATAAACAGCAATAAACCAAACAATTATTATTGCAATAATTGCAATAATAATATAAATAATTTTCATATTTTTATTTGTTAATTATCAGCTAATAATTAAATTATAACCCCTTTGAACTAAGACAGGTTCTCATTTTATCAATGACTTCCTGGGGTTCAAAATCGGCTTTCACTAAATAATCGCAAGCGCCTAATTCCAATATTTTTCTAACTTCCACCGGCTGGCCGGAATTGGAAATAACCAAAACAGGGATTTTCTTTAACTCCTCGTCTCCGTGCATTTCTTCCAGGATTTGATAACCATTCTTTTTGGGCAACATAATATCAAGTAAAATCATGTCGGGATTTTCGTTTCTGATACTATTCATCCCCGCCTCTCCATCAGCCGCAACAATTACTTCATAGCCCTCTTTTTCTAATTTTTTAGCCAATACATTTCTAAGCACATCCTCGTCTTCAATTATTAAAACTTTTTGAACCATACGCTTTGCGAACATTTGACTATTAACATTTTCCGCCAGAAGCGGATCCGCTTCTGGCGGAAAATGTTAACTGAACTTCGTCAATTGTCAACTGTTAGTTGTTGATTATTAGTTATTAGAATTCTACCAGAATTTTATGCAATTGGCAACGTAAAATGCATCTTAGTGCCTCTTCCCTCTTCTGATTCCACCCAGATAATTCCCCCGTGTTCTTCCACTATTTTTTTTGCGATAAACAATCCCAAGCCGGTGCCGTCGGTCTGCATTCTTATCACATTTTTAGCGCGAAAAAACTTGGAAAACAACTGCGGGAGCTGATCTTTTGGTATGCCAACGCCGCTATCCGATACAATAACCTCAATAATGCTCCTATAATATTTAAATAGCACTTCCACTTGCCCGCCCGGGGCTGTATATTTAACCGCATTATCAACAAGATTCTCAATCACCATTTTCAATTTTAAAGAATCCATTTTCACTTTGGGCAATGGCTTTTCTGGCTTATGATATTTCAGACTTATAGATTTATGCTTTACGATTTGCTGAAATTCCTGAATTGATGTTTCAATCAAATCTTCAAGTGAACTTTCCAAAAACTCATATTCAAATCTCCCAGCCTCAATCCTTGACACGTCAAGCAGATCATTTATGAGAGCAATCATTCTTTCATTACTTTTATATCCTTGGTCAAGGATATTCTTCTGCTCCTCATTCACCGGTCCGACATCTCCATCAATGACCATTTTAACGGCCCACTTTACCGCAGAAAGCGGAGTTCTCAATTGATGCGCAGCCACTGATATAAACTCGGATTTTAATTTATCCAGCTCTCTCAGATTACTGACCATGAGATTAAACACATCGCCGAATCTTCCAATTTCGTCCTTTGATGTTTTCTCAATGCGCTGATTTAAATCACCTGACGCAACTTTTTGAGCTACCGCGGAATATTCTTTTATTGGAACGATAATTTCCCGGCGCAAAAATAAAACCAAAACTACGGCAAGAACAATAATCAAAATAATGGTGGCCAGGGCCATGCGAAAACGCAGATCATTAATTCTATCTTGAAATGCGTTTACAATATTATGAACCTCAACTAAACCAACGATTTCAGAACGATTCTGAGGATTTAAATATATCGGCATAACATTAACCTCAACTTCTTGCCCCTCATGAATACGATTATATGAGGCGGAAGCGCTTTTTCCGGAGATTATGTCATTTCTTATTTGTTTATACTGTTCCGAATCCTTATTCGGCTCTTCACGATCCCCGGCAGTCGCCGCAATGACATCCAAATTATAATTAAAAATAAAAGTATCGTGAAAAAAACCAAACCTCATCATATTATCAGTGATTGCTTGTAGCGATTGCAGATTAAATTCCCCTGTTGATATCACCAACCTTGCGCTCTGCTCAACAGCAATTGAAATCATCTGTGATAATCTTCCCGCATCTCTGACATCCTCGGGTTTTTTAGATTTGGTTCTTATTTCTACTTCAATAACATTAATAACTCTTGAATTTTTGTCATCAATATCCGATTTTATCGGTATAAATTGCTCAAAATAGAAAAAATCTTTTTCCTCTTTTCTATTTTCAACATATTGTTGACTTTGAATAACTCCCTCTAAAATATCCATGTCATCCTTTTCAGCCCTTTCGCCTATAAGATTATGTTGCGTAGCCGCCACATAATATCCATACGGATCAAAAACCTTAATATATTCAATCCCCGAAACGGAGCCAAACTCATCAACAACCGACTGTAAAGATTTCTGTTCTTTACCAATCTGAATAAACATTTTTTCAATATCCCCCCTCATCATAAAAGTAACAATTTCAGCTTCATCTTTAATCTGCTGTTTTAGATTCTTGCTTTCAATATCGGTAATAATCCAAAAAACCACCGTCAAAACAATGACTAGCGTAGATATTAAAATAAAATTTATTTTATTTGAGAGCGACATCTATAAAAATTTAAAATTCAAAGCGCAAAACACCAATGTAAAGTGAAAAATTAGCTAAATATAAAATTATTATAACATTAAATTTTATCCTTTAATAACCGCTATTGGTTTTAACTCGGCAACTTTTTTAGCAATTCCCGCGCCCTCTACCACATCAACGACTTCACGCACATCTTTATAGGCGAGTGGCGCTTCTTCGGCAAGACCGGGAGTAGACCCGACCTTCACATGGATTCCTTCTCTTTCCATTTCCTCTCTCAATTCATTGCCTCGCACTTCTCTTTTCGCTTCATGGCGCGACATACGCCTCCCCGCGCCGTGGCATGATGATCCAAATGATTCTTTCATACTATCTTTTGTGCCAACAAGAACAAACGAAGCAGTCCCCATACTGCCGGGAATTAAAACCGGCTGACCAGCACTGCGATACTCTTTAATTATTTCTTCCTGCCCAGGTCCAAATGCGCGCGTCGCTCCCTTGCGATGCATAATCACCTTCTTATATTTGCCTTCCATAAAGTATTCTTCTATTTTTGCGATATTATGCGCTACATCATATACAACAGAGAGCTCCCCTCCGGCATCGCCCAAGATATTTTTCCAAGATTTGCGCACTTCATGAGTTATCATCTGGCGATTGGCCCAAGCGAAATTTGCCGCTGCCGCCATGGCGTCAAAATATGCTTTGCCTTCCGGTGAAGAAAATGGAACGCAAGCCAACTCCCTGTCGGGCAAAATAATTCCGTATTTTGGCATCGCTTGCATCATAATACGAATATAATCAGTTGCCACTTGATGGCCGAATCCGCGCGAACCGGTGTGAATCAAAACAACAATTTGATCTTTCTTGAGTCCAAAAATTTCCGCTATTTTTTCATCAAAGATTTTATGCACCCTATCCACCTCCACAAAATGATTACCCGCGCCCATTGTGCCAAGCTGATCTTTGCCTCTGGATTTTGCGTGACTAGACACTTTATCCGGATCAGCATTTTCTAAACACCCGAAAGATTCCAGAAAATACGCGTCATTTTCTTTGCCAAATTCCTTATTTATCATCCATTTTGCGCCCCGCTTTAAAACCTCATCAAAATCATCGTCATTTAATCTTAATTTTCCTCCCCTTCCAACGCCCGACGGTATTTCGCTATACAATTCCCGCGCTAAACTTTCTAAATACGGCTCAACATCCTTAAAAGATAAATTTGATTTCAAAAGTCTGACGCCACAATTGATATCATACCCGATTCCGCCAGGCGATATTACGCCAGTTTCAAAATCCATCGCCGCCACTCCGCCAATTGGAAATCCATATCCCTCATGAATATCCGGCATCGCCAACGCATATTTTTGTATTCCGGGAAGAGTCGCAACGTTTATCAACTGATTGAGCGATCTATCAGTTAAAATTTCTTCCAGCATTTTCTCTGTCGCATACACTCGCGCCGGCACGCGCATATCAGAACGAAAACTTTTCGGAATTTCCCAGAGATAATCATTTATTTTTATTAAATTGTCTTTATTGATTTGCATTATTGCTTTACGCTTTACATTTTTTATATATCAAACACAATCACCGTCTCAAAATTCCCTTTTTCGTTTTTCTTTATTTCCACTTCGTGATATGTCACCGCCTTAATATCTTCATCAAAATCATCCACTTTTATGCCATAAATTTCCGCTTTAAGCGCCTTTTCTGAAAATTCTAAAAAATTAACTTCTGTATAAATTTCTTTATTGGTGTGAGATTGATATAAAATATCATTCATAAAATCAATCAACAAAGATGTTGCATCTGCTGACTCTACCTCAATAATTCTCTTTTCTCTTTCTTGCTCTTCTGCCTTTGATTCTTTAATAATCGTCATCATCCCCTCAATCGCCGCCATAAAAAGCTCCGGTAAATTATCCGCTTCAACTTTCAATCTAATATCAGCGACATGGGGAAGTATTTGATATGATTTCATTTTATTTCAAAATCTTTGTAATTTTGATTTGTAATTTGTAATTTTTGCTTTCGATTTTTGCGTTTTAATTTTTTGAGCAGAACAAAAAACTGATGGCGTTCTGTACGCCACTCTCCCTTTTCTATTTCAAACTTTTGCGTAGTTTTTCATACGACTAAATTCTATCATAAAACAGGTGAGCAAAATATATCCTCTTTTGTTTTGATGATTTTAAGGGTGCTTAAAATATAAAACTTCGCCAAAAGCGAAGTTTTATATTAATTTTATTATATTCTAAATTCTATTTTCTAGATTCTAGATTCTTGTATTTTCTAATTATACTCATCGGCTCTACCTTTTGACCGACATTAATAATAAACAAATCCTTCACGCCGCCGTGCATTGAATCAACCTCTTTCCCATTTGTCGCATTTATTATTTTTTCAACTTTCATTTTAATATTTTTTCCTTTTGGCTGTACAATCTCAATCCCCTCTCCCACATACAACGCATTGTGCGGTTTCACAAAAATTTCATTTTCTCCACCACTTTTAACTTTAAACTTTAAACTTTCAACTTCTATTGTTTGTCCCACAAACTCCCAATCAGACCCTATACTGCGATTTTCATAATTTTGCATACCTTGGCCGAAATTACCTTTAATAAAAGCATTGGTGTATTCGCGATTTACGTTTTTATATAATTCTTCTTTTGATTTTTCAATTACTGATTTTTTATATCCAGAGTCAATTACTTGGCGATACGCCTTCACCACAGTCGCCACATAATGCACGCTCTTGGCGCGACCCTCTATCTTAAACGCATCAATGCCAGCATTTTTTAAATCTTTTAAATAATCAATCAAACACAAATCTTTTGAATTCATAATATAGCTTCCGTGTTCATCTTCAATCAATTCCATCGGCTCACCTCTCGTTTCTTCTTGTATTAGAATTTTGTTTTCTTCTTGATTTTCTCCGCCACTTTTCACTTTTCCTTTTTCACTCTTTACTTTTTTATACTGCCAACGGCAACTTTGCGCGCAATCGCCAAGATTGGCTGACCTGCCGCTCATCCAAGCCGAGAGCAAACATCTGCCCGAATACGCCATGCACATCGCACCGTGAACAAAAACTTCCAGCTCTAATTTCGGCACGCGTTTTTTAATCTCTTTCATCTCTTTTAGAGATACCTCGCGGGCCAGCACCACTCTTTTGACGCCTTGTTTATGCCACGCCTCCGCCGCCTGCCAATTAGTGCAATTGGCTTGAGTAGAGAGATGAATATTTGCCTTCGGCAATTCTCTTTTGATAATCGCTATCACGCCCGGGTCAGACGCGATAAAAGCATCGGGAAGTTCCTTCTTAAATATTTTTAAATACTGTGGCAATTTATTGATATGCTCATTGTGCGCAAAAATATTTACTGTAATATAAACCTTTTTGCCTTTTTTATGCGCATACCTGATGCCCTCAATCACTTCTTTTGTCCCGAACATATTGATGCGAGCGCGCAACGAAAAATCCGGTATGCCGCAATACACGGCATCCGCTCCATATTTAAACGCATATTTCATTTTCTCCAAGCTCCCAGCCGGAGCTACAATTTCAGGTTTGTCTTGAGCTTGTCGAATGAATTTTTTCTTTTTCATATCAAAATAATATACTGCCAATATTATAAAAAATCAATTTACTAATTGCGCTTTGAGTTAAAATTTAAAAACCTCTGCCCATTTTATAGGCAAAGGTTTTAATCTATCGACCAGAAAAAAATTCCACAGCCGCATATAGAAAAAAAATAAGCAAAATTACCGCTGTAGTCACCAAAAGCAAGTAGCCATCAGAATAAATAATCGCGCCAACCGCCACTAAGCAAAAAACAATAGTAATAATGTCCATCACGGATGTATTGATATTTCTCATATGCCTTCTCCCTGTTTATATGAATTGCTTTCCATCGCTTGCCTCCATTTTTGAAAGAACTGTATGTATTTGTTTTATATCACAATAAACTAAAAAAATGCAATTCTTCTATTTTCTTTCCGCGAGTATCGCCTCAATAATCTTTTCTTCTCCTTTGTGATAGATTTTCAGCTTTATGGAATCGCCAATATTATGATTCTGCAAAAGTTTTGACAAGGTGCTGTCTTTGGTTATTTTTTTTCCGTTAATCTCCAAAATAATATCATTTTCCATTATTCCAGCTTTATCCGCCGGGGAACAGGGCACAACAGCGACATCCGCTTGATTCTCTCCTTTTGCGATTAATGCGCCATAATCAACGGGCAGATTGTTTTTCTGTTGAATCTCTTTATTTATCAAAATATACCTTACTCCTAAAAACGGCTGACTGATTTTTCCGGTTTTTTTGACTTGATCCAAATCTTTTTTCGCTTTATTTATCGGCAAAGCAAAACCGATATTTTGCGCGCCTTGCGACATTGCGGTATTTATGCCGATTACCTCGCCGGAAAGATTAAAAAGCGGTCCGCCGGAATTTCCCGGATTTATCGCCGCATCGGTCTGAATTAAATCGTCCAGTGTTTCCGTCATGCCTCCGCCACTGGCCGTCACCGTCCTAAAAAGCCCGGAAACAACTCCAGTAGACACCGTATTTTTAAATTCGCCGAGTGCATTGCCGATAGCCACCACAGTTTGACCAACCTCAATACTGTCGGAATCCCCTAATTTCACCGCCGGCAAATTTGTTTTTTCTATTTTAAGTATCGCAATATCTTGCATTGGATCTTTGGCAAGTACCTTTGCTGGATATTTATTGCCATTATTCATAATAACCGTGAATTCCGCCCCTTCTTCCATCACAACATGTTTATTTGTCAAAACCAGTCCGTCGCTTGTCGCAATAAATCCAGTGCCCGAAGAAACCTCCTTTTTTTCCGTACCTTTTTGGCGATATTGAGGTATTTGCAATCCACCGCTAAAAAAATCATTGCCAAACCCTTGAAACGGATCAATAAAATATTGTTCTATCACCGGTAAATCTTTTGTCGCAACCACAGACACAACGCTGTCTTGAGATTTTTTTACAATATCCACAATTATCTGTTCCTGCGTCGTTTGTGGTATGTATTTTTCTATTATCTGCGGCTCCCTTATTGTTTCTCTTTCAATTACTTTTTCCGGAAGATATTGAGACAAGAAATTCATCACGCCAAAATCCACTCCTGTATTTTTAAGTCCATATAGCAACCCAACAAAAGACCCAATGGCAAGTAGAGACGAGAAAAAAGAAGTGATGATAATAGTTTTAAGTAACTGTTTCATACTTTTAAGAATTTCTAATTATCAATTTTTGTTTTAACTTTCTTTTTTAAGTTCCTCCAACAATTCTCTTTGTTTGTGCGATAAATGTTTCGGCACTAATACCTTTATTTTCACAAACATATCGCCGTGTCCACCCCAAGAACCGCGTTTGGGCAATCCCTTCCCGGAAATTTTAATTATATCCTGCGGCTGGGTCCCCGGATCAATTTTCAATTTTACACTTCCATACAAAGTTGGTATTTCCATTTTATCGCCGAGCGCCGCCTGCGTCAAACCGATAGTTAAATCATAATAGATATTCACGCCTTCATATTTAAAATGTTTGTGGGGCTTAAAATGCGCCTGCACAAATAAATCTCCTGCCAGAGCTCCATGATTACCCGCCTCGCCTTCTCCTGAAAATTTAATCATTTCTCCGTCCAAAATCCCTTTTGGGATTCTCATTTTAAATAAAGTTGTCTTTTTTGCTCTTCCTTGACCATGGCACTCTCCGCAAACTTTTTTAAAAAATTTCCCCTGGCCATGACATTTCTGGCAAGAAACAATTTGAGACATTGTGCCAAATACGCTATTGAAGGTTTGATTTACTTGTCCGCTTCCACCACAACGCGCGCAATTTTCCGGATCAAATCCGCCTTGACCCTTGCATTCATCACATAATGATACCTTCTTAAAATTCACCTCCACATCTTTACCGGAAACAGAATCCTCCAAATCAATATCAAAATCCATTTTAATATCCTGGCCACGGCGGCTTCTTGATCTTTTCCCGCCTCCGAACATTTCTCCGAAAATATCTTCAAATCCGCCAAAACCGCTAAAATCAAAACCTTGACCATTAAAACCTCCGTCGCCCCCCCATGATCCCCCTCGAGAAGAAGAGCCTCCGGAGTTATCATTGAATCCAGTGCCGAATCTGTCATATTGCGCCCTCTTTTGATCATCACCCAAAATTTGATAAGCCTCATTCGCCTCCTTGAATTTCGCCTCATTTCCGTGTTTTTTATCGGGATGATACTGATGAGCCATTTTTCTGTAGGCTTTTTTTATTTCATCTTTTGACGCTCCCTTCGGAACGCCTAAAATATCATAATAATTTTTCGCCATAACTCTCGCAACATGAAACATGTAATATGAAATCCGCCGCGGCGGATTTCATATTATGTGCTTCATGAGTTATTCCAAGGTCTCCTGTATCACTGATTTATTTGCAATATTTAAAACTCCGCCGGACTTTAAAACAAAAAATATAATTCCGGCAATGAAAAGCGCAATATCAACAAATAAAAATCCAACAACCTTAAAACTGAAAAAGAATGCCACTGCTAGTATAATGGGCAGATAATTTTTATACGGCGATAATATTTTTTCAAGAAATGAACTTACGCCGTCAGCCAAGGTGGTTACCAGGCTCTGGCCGCTTTTTATTTCAATGTCAAATTTCTGGCCATAATCACTTCTTAACTTCACCATTGCTTTAGGATTATTTTTTACAAAATTATCTACAATCAATTTTTGAATCTCCGGATATTGCAGCGCTTGCGCCATGCTTGTCGCGTTCTCCGTCATTTTTGCCTGCACTTTCTTTTGTAAGTCCGGGGTAAAATCTTTTTGGGTGATTATTATTTCTCCGCTGGCAAGCGCCGACACCACCAATAATTCATCAGTGGTCATTTCTGGAGAATAAAAAGGCACCTGCGCTTTAATCTGCCCCTCAAGTAATGGCATAAAATATCGGATTTGACTCTCGCTTACCCTCACCTGTCCCTTAGAAAAATTATACTGATAAAGTAGCGCTGTCAAAAGCATAAGCGCAATTAAGAAATACATATTCATGTCCGTTTTTGCGCTAAATGTGCGCACTTTCAATCGCTGGGATCTTTCCCTAAAAACCGCAAGATAAGTAGATAAAGACAAGATAATACCTACTCCCGCGGCGATCAATAAAATTTTATCTCCATTGAAATTGCGGATAAAAAATGCCGCAAAAACTATCGGCAAAATCACTGTTGTCAAAATTCCAATTTGCTTGCGAGAAATTGTAAAATTAAGCGCGATAAAAACAAGTAAAATGATAAAGGATAAAATAGCCTGCGTCATTAAATTGCTGCCTACATCGCCGATTGCAATCATTGCCTTTAGCGAATTCCAGAACCAAAAAGACGATGTCAAAACAATAAGAAAAGATATTATGGAAATGGCTGTATTTCGTGAAAATGGCATTCGTTATAAAGCATGAAATCCGCCGCGGCGGATTTCATGCTACGTGATTTTTATTCCTCAATCTTTCCCTCTTTCACTTCTCCTTCTTTCGCCTCTCTTTCTTCGCCCGCCGAAGCTTTAGCGGAGGCGGGTCCCTCTTCTCCCCCAGCTGGCGGATTCGCTTCTCCTTGCGCCTTATACATCGCTTCACCTATCTTTTGCGCTTCGCGACTTAAATCTTCAATAGCTTTTTTAATAGCTTCTATATCTTGTCCTTCTTTAATTTTTTTAAGCGCTTCAATTTTTTCTTCCATTATTTTTTTCTCATCAGCGCTTACTTTATCTCCAAAATCACGTAATGTTTTTTCTGTGGAATAAATCAAATTTTCCGCATTATTTTTCAATTCCACAGCCTCTTTTTTCTTTTTATCTTCATCGGCGTGAACAGCCGCTTCTTGTTTCATTTTTTCAATTTCTTCTTTGGAAAGACCTGAGGAAGATTCTATTCTCACGGATTGTTCTTTATTTGTCGCCTTATCTTTGGCTTTGACATTCAAAATGCCATTGGCATCAATGTCAAAAGTCACTTCCACCTGAGGCACGCCACGAGGAGACGGCGGGATGCCATCCAAAATGAATCTGCCCAGTGTCTTGTTGTCCCCCGCCATCTCGCGCTCACCTTGTAAAATGTGTATTTCTACAGACGGTTGATTGTCAGCCGCGGTGGAAAACACCTGGGAACGGGATACCGGAATGGTTATATTTTTCTCAATAATCTTTGTGCAAACTCCGCCAAGCGTCTCAATACCGAGCGAAAGCGGTGTCACATCAAGCAATAATACATCACGGACTGATCCTTGCATAATTCCGCCCTGAATCGCCGCGCCAAGGGCCACCACCTCGTCGGGATTAATGCCTTTATGTGGTTCTTTATTAAATAATTTCTTCACCACTTCTTGAATGGCCGGCATTCTGGTTTGTCCGCCCACAAGCACTATTTCATCAATTTCCGTTAATTGAAAACCCGCTTCTTTGACTACTTTTTCCGTTTCCTTAACCGATCTTTCAATCTCATCGCGCACAAGCTCTTCTAATTTTGCTCTGGTCATTTTCAAGTTAAAATGTTTTGGACCATCCGCGCCGGAAGTTATAAACGGAATATTTATTTCGGTTTCAATGGTGCTTGAAAGTTCGTGCTTTGCGCGCTCAGCGCCTTCTTTTAATCTTTGCAAGGCCAAAACATCTTTGGAAAGATCAATGCCCTGATCTTTTTTAAATTCATCAATTAACCATCTTATAATTTTTTGGTCAAAATCATCTCCACCAAGATGCGTATCACCACCAGTGCCGCGTACTTCAATGGTATCTGCCGACACTTCTAGAACTGATACATCAAAAGTTCCGCCTCCGAAATCATAAACAACTATTTTTTCCTCCTTTTTTTTATCCAATCCATAAGCTAATGCCGCGGCCGTTGGTTCATTGATAATTCTATTTACTTTAAGCCCGGCGATTTCTCCCGCGTCTTTTGTCGCCTGCCTTTGAGAATCATCAAAATACGCCGGCACAGTGATAATCGCTTCTTCTATTTTTTCGCCCAATTTTTCTTCGGCATCAGCTTTTAATTTTTGCAAAACCATTGAGGAAATCTGCTGGGGCGTATACCATTTATCATTCATTTTAATTTCCACGCCACCGTTTGATGCTTCACGAATCTCATAAGACAGTAGTTTTTTGTCGCGCTGAACTTCCGGATCGGAATATCTGCGGCCAATCAAGCGCTTTGCCGAAAAAATAGTATTTTGAGGATTAGTGACCGCTTGGCGTTTTGCAAGTAACCCCGCCAATCTGTCGCCATTTTTAGAGATGGCAACTATGGACGGCGTCGTTCTGTTGCCCTCTTTATTTTCAATAATTTTTGCCTCACCGCCTTCGACAATTGCTATTGCTGAGTTGGTGGTGCCTAAGTCTATTCCAAGTATCTTGCTCATAGTTTTGTTAAAAATTTTCAATTTCTAATTTCTAATTTTCATTAAATATCTAATGAATTAATTTTTAAACTGTTTAGAAATTGGATAATTGAAAATTTAATAGAAATTAAAAATTGATAATTAGAAATTGTTTTACTTACTAATCTTTACCTTGCTCGGTCTTATAACTCGGCCGTCCAATTTATAACCTTTTTGTAATTCTTCGAGTATTATTCCTGATTCTTCGTCGGATTCTATATCTTCAAGCGACTCATGCAATGTGGGATCAAATTTATCGCCAATGCATTTTATTTCTTCTGCTCCCTCTCCCCTTAAAATCATCTCCAATTGTTGCCGAATATGCGATACCCCCTTAACCCAATTATTATCTTTTAAATCTTCCGGCATATGATTCAATGCCATATCAAAATTATCCAAAATCGCTAGAAATTCATAAATAATTTTTGACTTCATATAAAATCTTGACTCTTCTTGTATTTTCGTCTCATCTCTCTTGTAATTTACGAAATCCGCTCTCTCTCTTTGCCAACCCAAAAGATACTCCTCGGCTTTCTGTTTGCATTCGATTAACTCTTTTTCTAAATTATTTTGTTGATCTTCCATACTTTTAAAATTTTCAATTTCTAATTTCTAATTTTTCATTAAATATCTAATGAATTAATTTTCAAACTGTTTAGAAATTGGATAATTGAAAATTTAATAGAAATTAAAAATTGTTTTACTCCAATAATCTCTTAACCGAATTTAATAATTGTAAATTACGTTCATAGTCCATCCTCTGCGGGCCGAAAATCGCGATGCGCAAATCTCCCCAACGCGACGGAATTGATGAAATTATCAAACTAAAATCTTTCGCTCCGCGGATTGGCATTTCATTACCGATATAAATCTTTGCATTCTCACTAAAATCCTTTTCTTCCCTAACGAAATCTTCAATCTCATCATCAATTCTGTCCAAAATATCTCCCACCTTTGCCGAGTATTCAATACTTTCAAATTCCGGCGCGCGAAGCAAATTTTTAATTCCCGCAAAATGAAATTCGTCGTCAGCATCATTATTTATCCACCCCATTGCCATATTATTTGAAGCATTCGCCAGAGATTTTACGAGGCGACGATTAAAATGCTCGGAATTAACAAATAGTTTCACCATCTTCTCAAGATTGTCCAATTTCTGGCGCTCTTTTTTAATACTTAAAAGCAATCCGTCAACGAAATATCTGTAAGCCTTGCTTGTCGGCACTCTACCTCCTGAAGTATGCGGTTGTTCTAAAAATCCCCTATCCTCAAGCTCTGCAAATTCATTGCGAATAGTGGCAGGACTGAATCCGAGCTTGCATTTTTTCACAAGTGAAACCGAAGCTATCGGCTTGGCAGTCTTGATATACTCCTGGACGGCAGAATATAAAATTTTAGTTTGTCTTTCTGTCAGCAAATTAGATTTTAGATTTTGGCTTTTAGCTTTTAGCCGCCAAGCTGGCAAATAAAAAAGCAAAGCCAAAAACCAGACCATCCTGAATTATTACTATCCATAATATGAATTTAGCAGTCTCGTGTCAAGAGTGCTAAGCTTTACATTGCGCGCGCATTAAAAATTCATCATTGAGAGACGCAAAAGATTTATTGATTTATTGTTTTCCGCAGTCAAAAAACATAAAAACTGAGCCCCTGGGCTCAGTTTTTTAAATTTTATCTTATATTTCTATGCTGTATTTTCTGGGAGTAACAATTAATTTCGTCCTTTGCTTCAGTAGGATGCCTGCCAATATGAAAATGGCGCCGATTATCAGACGCGCATATTCATATTCATATGACGGGCCAAGACTAAACGGGTCCACATCTATTCCTATGCTTACAAGATACGCTCCGCTAATCAGAAAAATGTTTGGCGCCAAAATACGAATTGCGGCTATCGCGCTGATTCCCCCTCCGATCGCCAATAGTGATCCGAGTCCCAATAATCCAGCCAAGGGGGTTTTTGAAATTGTTTTTGCGGCTATAAAACTTCCTCCGAAAATCATCATTCCCAGAACAAACAGAGCAAAAAGAATCCTGGGAATAGATGAAACTAAATACCACACAAAAAGCAGTGATGACGATATTATCACTATTCCCTCAATGGGGATATTAGAAAAAACAACCATTAATACAAATAATACGCCGGCCAATATCAGTCCGAACATTTGCTTGTCCTCCTTTTTGAATTTTAAAGGATCTGTTTATCTTATTATTTTGCTAATTGTTGACTATTATTTGTCAGTTGTCAACTTCAAAAAACATTTCTTTATTGAAACGCTTGATATTGAGTCATCTTTAAATAAGTAATGCTCCAGGTATCCGGATCGGTTTCAAAGGCGCCGACCTGATACTTGCCGTTTTGGATTAAAATAGACCCCGAACCTTGCGCTGTTTGATTATTACCTGCGTAATAAATTTGCGTTGGCGAAGAAAGCTTTGATTTAAGATATATTTGAGTTTCACTGCCCCTACCCTCAAAATACACACGACCGGAAAAATCAGAATAAGGGGCTGGGAGCGTGAATTCCTTCCAAGTAGTAGCGCCTTCCGATTGGTAAGAGCCATGATTTAAATGGACGCCAAAAGGCGATGGGGAAAGACCTCCGCCATAGCCGGAAGGACCAAAGAGAGTAATGTCAGTAATAATATCAACAACTGGACCCAAATTAGCTTGCGACCCAACAGCTTGAAAATTCCACTCAGCTAAAGTGGTCTCAGGAATACTAAAACGTGATTCTCCTGTATATAATCTAATCTTAAAACCATTGCCGTCCTTACTTACTAAAGCAGGAATAATTGGTACAGATTCTCCTATTTCGGAGGTAATCCCAGTAGTAGATAAAGCAGTAATAGATGGAACGGTTACGAAGGGATTGGTAAAAGTAATTGTATATGTGTATATTTCACCTAATTTATTGTAGGTTGAACTAAAACCCGTTCCGTATTTTTTAGTACCGTTAGCATTAATCGTTCCGTGAATTATCGTTTCTCCAGCACTATCAGCGACCAAGCTACTTAAACAAGACCCGCCTCCCACATCAGTACAAATATCCCCGCTGGAGTGAATTTGTCCAGATACGTCCAGAGACTGACTTGGGCTGATAGTCCCAATACCCACTTTACCTTTTTCTACTATTAGGCCTACTTCCGCTCCGCCGGTATTTAACCAAAGTCCTCCAACCTTGGTCTGGGCTATAGAAGAAGTGGTTAAGGGAGCTTCTGTGTTTCCATCGGGAGGAGTTTGAGTTGGCTCGGTCCAGGCATAAACAACTCCTATAAGAGATAAGATTATTAAAGAAAGAGTTGTGGTTTTGAGAGAATCTTTGAGCATATTTATATCTTAAACCTTGGGGCTTGAAATTTGAGTCTTCAATCTTCAAGGCTTCAAGTTTTAGGTTTTAAATTATTTCGGCGCGGATAATGATTCCAGGATTCTTTGTCTTTCCTCATCGGTTATATTACTGGTTGTTTTTGGCTTAAGTGGAGCTGATAAATTTTTCAAAATCATCAAGTCCTCTTCTGTGAATTCGGTTTTTCCCTCAGGCGCAGTAAGCGATTTTAAAATGCTCTCTCTTTCTGTCTCTTGCGCTGTTAGTATTTCTGAAACTGGCGGCTCTCCAGCCTCTTTTTTAAAATAATAATTATATCCGAAATAACCGCAGATTATCACTATTATTGCAATAATAACGCCTATTAAGATTTTTTTATTTTGCTCCATATACTTTTAGCTTTTTTAAGTGACGTCTTCTTAAATATATTATATACTGTATAAAGATTTTTGAGTAGTGCGTCTATGATATTATATATTATGCCCTGTGTATATTTATGAATATTATAACAAATAAAAAGACGGCTTGGATAGACATTGAAAAACCGTCTAAAAGCGACATTGATTATTTAGGGCAAAACTTCAAATTCCATGATGTTGTCTTAAACGAACTCATCCCCGACACGATAAGAACAAAGGTTGATGCTTATGATGATTATTTTTACATTGTCCTTCACTTTCCATCTTTCAATAAAGAAAAGAGGATAACCCGCTCGCAGGAGCTTGATATTTTAGTTACCAAATCGCACATTATTACCTCGCATAAAGAAATTTTAATACCGCTTAAGGCAATTTTTGACAAATGCAATATCTATTTAGAAGAGAGGGAAAGGCATCTGGGAAACGGATCGGCAAAGCTGTTGTATTTTATCCTGGATGAGCTGTTAAATACATGTTCTCTGCAATTGGACAGTATCTCGGAAAATATGGACAAAGCAGAAAGAGCTATTTTCCTTGGCTTGGAAAAAGAAATGATAAAAGAAATATCAATTCTCAAAAGAAATATCCTTGATTTTCGGAGAGCAATCAAACCGCAAAAACAAATCCTGGAATCACTGTATCTGACAATAAATAAATTTTTTAACAGCAGTGAATATCTACCTTTTTATAATGACCTTTTGGGCCATCATCTGCGCATTTGGGACACGCTGGACAGCTACAAAGAACTTTTGGAATCGCTGGAATCCACCAATGCCACATTATTTACGTCAAAATTAAATGAAACAATAAAAATACTGACTATTTTTACCGCCCTGCTTTTGCCCGTTTCAATAATAGTCGGAATCTTTGGCATGAATGTAAATATCCCGCTTCAAAATCATCCGCAGGGTTTTCTTATAATTATTGCAATATCCGCAAGTCTTCTAATGGCGGTCTATTTATTCTTTAAAAGAAGAAAGATATTCTAAACATTATTGAAAATAATGGCAAATTTAAAAGCCTTACCGGCACATATGCCGGTAAGGCTAATTTTATATGCACAATATATCAACAAAAACAGCAAATAGCCACCCATTCCCATCTTTCAAAAGAATCTATAATGTGTATACTATCATTATCTTTAAATTACCATGAATAAAAAATTAGATCCCTCATATCTCCCGCCTCACAACGAAGAAGCCGAACAGCATGTTCTAGGCTCTCTTTTGATGGATAAAGATGCGATGCTTAAAATCGTGGATTTTTTGCAAGTTAAGGATTTTTACAACAGAAATCACCAAATGATATACGACATAATGCTGGAGCTTTATCAAAAATCCGAACCCATTGACATTTTAAGCATTTCCAACAGATTAAAAGAAAAAAAACTCCTCAAAGATATCGGGGGATCAAGCTACCTCACGGCACTGATAAATTCCGTCTCCAGCGCGGGATTCATAGTTAATCACGCCAAAATTATCCAGAAGAAAAGAATACTTCGCGATTTAATGAGCGCGTCATACGATATCGCAGAAATGTCCCATAATGAAACAAATGACATTGATTCATTGTTAGACAATATTGAACAAAAAATTTTTGGCATATCCCAAGAATCATTAAGACAAGAATTCATACCGATTAAAAACGCTCTAACTGAAGCATGGGAAAGGATAGAAATGCGACATAAAGGCGAAGTTGCTCGCGGAGTGCTGACTGGATTTCAAAAGCTGGACAATCATCTTGCCGGACTCCAACCGTCCGACCTCATCATTCTTGCCGCTCGCCCGTCGCTTGGAAAAACTTCTTTAGCGCTCAATATCGCAAAAAATGCGGCTCTTAAAAATGATATCCCTGTCGGCATATTTTCATTGGAAATGTCCAAAGACCAAGTCGTAGACCGCTTAATCGCCTCCGAAGCAAAAGTTGATTTATGGAGATTACGAACCGGCAATTTTGACCTGACCGGAGAATATAACGATTTTGCCCGTATTAGAGACTCTTTAGATAAATTATCCAAAGCAAAGATATTTATAGATGATGCCGCTTCTCCGGATGTCCTCCAAATGAAAACAATGGCCAGACGCCTGCAAGCCGAGCACGGATTGGGACTTATTATTGTTGATTATCTGCAATTAATAAAGCCCCGCGGAAATTCCGACAATCCAGTCCAACAAATCACGGAAATATCCCGCTCGCTCAAAGCCCTTGCCAAGGAATTAAATGTACCCGTCATTGCTTTATCCCAACTTTCCCGAGCCGTTGAGCAAAGACCGTCAAAAATCCCGCGACTTTCCGATCTTCGCGACTCCGGCTCTATTGAACAGGATGCCGACCTCGTGCTATTCATCTATCGTGAAGAGGAGAGGGATAATCCCAATAAAAAGAAAAGTGAAGCTCAAATTATTATTGCCAAACACAGAAATGGACCAGTGGGCAAAGTGAATCTGTATTTCAATGACCAATGCGCGACATTCAATGATATTACGGATAACTATGCGGGCAGTGAACCGACAACGGAATCGGGAATAGAAATAGAATTCTAAAACACAAAACATGAAACATGTAATCCGCCGCGGCGGACTTCATGCTTCATGCTTCATGAACATTGCTTCCCCGCCAATTCCAAAATCTAATAAAACATTTTACTAAATTCCCCAGTATCGGTTCGCGTCAGGCGACCCGGTTTGTTTTTCATCTTCTGCGTCAGCCAAATGACCAATTCACAGATTTTATAAATGAACTTGCCAGATTAAAAAACGAAATAAAAATTTGCCCGAATTGTTTTTTCATTTTTGATTCCTTTAATTCAGTTCAGGATAAGAAAAACGGCAAGGAAAATAAAATTTGCCAATTTTGCTCCGACCCCAAAAGAAATCAAAATATTATCTGTATCGTAGAAAAAGAGGCGGATATCCTGGCGATAGAAAAAACCGGACACTACGACGGCACTTATCATATTTTAGGAGGAAATATCTATACTCTAACTGAAGAATCGGAAAATTTCATTCTTAAAAATTTAAAAAATCGACTGGAAAAATCGACTGGAAAAAATATAGAACTAATCCTAGCGTTAAATCCCACTCCCGAAGGAGATGCCACCGCGTCATTTATCTCAAGAGAATTAAAAAATCCGAACATCAAAATCACTCGCCTAGCCCGCGGACTCCAACGTGGCGCTGATGTTGAATATGCTGATCACGAGACACTAACTCATGCGATTAAAAATAGGCAATAAATAAAAAACCCTTCTCAATATAGAGAAAGGCTTTTATAAAATTTATTTTTCATGAAGAACGGAATGAAAAACGGAGCTGGATGATATAAAATATCTTACCGCTTTCTCTATCACATCCTGTAGCGGTTTTTCCATTACGTAACATAACGTCTTAAGGTATTCCATCTCCTCAACAGTTAATGTTATATATGAAATCACTTCAACTGCTCCTTTATTAGTCTTTTTCACCCTCGCTTTTTCTTCGTTATAATCCCACCCACCAATTTTATCACCCATAAATCCTCCTCTGGATTTTTTATTTTGTCTTGATATTTACTATTTCAAGCTCCGTAAAATGTTGTCTGTGCCCCTTTTTTCTGCGCTCTCTCTTTTTGGGTTTGAATTTAAAAATAATCACTTTTCTGTCTCTGGCTTGCTTTAAGATTTTAGCTTCAACGGATGCCCCGTCAACTTTTGGCTGACCCACCTTAATATCTTTTCCGTCATCAACGAGTAAAACATCGGATAAAATAACATTTTTTCCGACTTCGCCTTCCAATTTTTCCACTTTTATTTTTTTGCCGGCTTCAACAATATATTGTTTCCCGCCAGTTTTTATTACTGCTAAAATCATTTGTTATTTGTTATTTGTTATTTGTTATTTGTTATGATTATACACAAAAATTAAACCTTGTCCAGCCATAGTGGTAATATACATACTCCTATTTAATGCTTATTTAATACTAACAGATCTTTTACCTTATGTTCGCCATGGCGAACATAAGGTAAAAGATAAATAATAGAAAATAGGGGACGTCGCGCAACGATCTTAAACTTATTATTTCCACCTATCATCATCCCCCATCTCCTCCTGCGGTTTTTCTATAGCAAGCGGTTCAAGGCCTATGGCACTGCCGGAAATTCGCAAAACATCTTTATCAATTTTACCAAGCTCTTTATACGCCTGATTATACATATTAACGGTTGTGCCTAAATTACTGCCCATCTTTTTCATATAATTTTCGTAACTTGCCAGATGCCGTCCAAGCTCTTCAACTCTTTTTCTTATTTCTTTTGCCGATTCTTCAATCTGAAGAGCTTTAAGTCCCTGTAAAACAGTCTGTAAATAAGCTAGAAAGGTTGTGGGCGATACAATCATCACTTTCTTATCGCCAGCCGCATACTGTATTAAATCACGAGTGGACGATTTAATGGCTCCGATTTTATTTATTAAAAGATCGTAATAAATTGCTTCGGATGGGATAAACATAAAGGCAAACTCCATTGTTCCCTCTTCCGGTTTTATATATTTAGCGGTTTCATCAATGCGACTTTTTAAATCTTCGCGAAAAGCCGCTTCAATGCGGATACGTTCGGTGTCATCTTTCACTTCTAAAAGCCGATTATAATTTTCCAGACTGAATTTAGAATCTATTGGGATTATTCTATCTTTTACAAAAACGACTGCGTCAACAATCGTCCCATCTTTAAACGCATATTGCATCTGAAAGGTTCCCGGCGGCAAAACATTTTCCAAAACGGTCTTCAAAAAATATTCTCCCAGCACTCCCCTTTGTTTGGGATTTTTTAAAATATCCTGTAAATTTTCCAATTGTTTCGCCACATCAACCACCTGCCTTTGCCCCTCCCCAACTTTCATCAATTCAATTGTAATGTCTTTTATAATCTTCGCGCTCTCCCCAAATTGATGTTGAATGGCTCTCGTTGATTCGCCAAGCTTGCTATCTAAAACTCTTGTGATTTCTTGAATTTGATTTTGAATTAAAAGTAAAGATTGTTCATCATTTTTTGGCGCGATTAAACGACTCTTTAAAAATAAAAAAGTTGCCGCTACACCAGCCAAAAGAATCAAAAGAATAATAAAAAAAATTATTTCCATAGTTTTTTTATATTATATACAGATTTTCCTAAATAGCAAAACCAGGATATCTTCCGAATAAATCAAATTTACGCAAATTTATTTCAATAGAAATTCCAATCCTAAAAAGATTATATAAAAGAAAATTAAAATTATCCCGTGCTTATAAGTAATGGCTTTTTTATACCTGACCATTAAAGCAAAGGTAATCAAAGATAAAGACATCATTGCCAAACTGGAGAATACGATTTTAAAATTATTTATATGAATCGGCGACAAGATGGCAACTACCCCTAAGATCAGGGCGGAATTAGCAACCGTTGACCCCAAAACATTCCCAAATGCCATGGAATCCTTCCCACTCAAAACCGATCTTATGCCAAATGTAATTTCCGGCAAAGTCGTGCCAATAGCCACTAAAATCAACCCAACAATAAACAAAGAAAAATTTAAAGTTATTGCTATATTTGTCACGGACCAAATTATAATTGCGCTACTACCAAAAATAACAATCAACCCTGCGATAAATTTTCCCATATTCCCGAAAAAATCCTTCAAATCCTTAACATCGCGCGAAACAGAATTATATATCTTATAATCTTTTCTGCTTTTTTTAATTAGATAAACTATATAAATTAAAAATAAAGATACCAAGATTATCCCGTCTGTCCGCGAAATGATTCCATCTAAAATAAAAATTACGGGGGACATGGCTATTGCGGCGGCTACGAAAGAACTTCTCTGGGATTCATCGGAAGTTATTTTAATGGCTCTGGCAAATATAGCGACCAAGGCTACGGCCAGGGTGACGTTAATGATATTCGCTCCAATAATATTCCCAAGGGATATTTGAGGTTTATCCGATAATGCGGAAGAAATGCCCACAAAAAATTCCGGCAAAGATGTCACCACGGCCATCAATACAAAAGCAAGGACATATTCCGAAACCTCAAGAAATCTGGCCATAAAACTCAGGGAAACCACTAGAATCTTGCCAGACCATACAAGGATATAAAACGATACAGCGAGAATGATAATATAAAATATCAATGATAGCTCCATATCTTTTCTATTTATTTTTTATTCCTGAAAAATAACTTAATTAACTCAATAAAAATAACATTGACTATAGCAAAAATTATAATGACAAACCAATCAAATTTTGTAAGGGGGGTTGTTTTCAGCAAATCTTGCAACGGCTCAATATATACAGCCGCAAGCATCATAATAATACCCGCAAAAAACGCTGCCAATAAATACAGGTTTGAGAAAATATTTATCTTAAAAATACTCTTCCTTAAACTCTTTAAACTGAATATCCCCGCCAGCGATTGAAGCGCAAGAAGCATAAAAACCAGGGTTCTCGTATGATTTATATTGCCACCATTTATATTGTTGAAAAGTACGAACAAAACAAAAATAAAGATATCAGCGGAAATTCCATAAATAAATATCAAAATTTTCATCTCTCTGTCCATTAAAGAAACTTTATTTTCGGGTTTTTCATTCATCACATCCTCTTCGCCCGGCTCCATCGCAAAGGCAAAAGACGGCAATGAGTCTTGAAATAAATTCACCCACAATATTTGCCCCGGAAGGATCGGCAACGGCAACTGAAAAATCAGACTCAGCACAATTAAATTGACTTCAGTAAAAGCGTCTTTCAATATAAACACTGTAATCTTTTTTATATTATCAAAAATAATACGCCCTTGCCTGATAGCGGAGACTATCACGCTAAAATTATCATCAAGCAAAACCAGGTCCGAAGCCTGTTTAGCCACTTCCGTCCCAGACCCAAGCGCTATGCCGATATTTGCAGCCTTTAGAGCTGGGGCATCATTCACTCCGTCTCCCGTCATCGCAACCGTTTCCCCCTTTGATTGCCAAGCTTTGATAATACGCAACTTATGGGCTGGAACAGTGCGCGCATAAATTGAAATTTTATCTACAATCTTTTCTAATTCTTCATCTGTTATCGCATCTAAATCTCTCCCCTCTAAAATATTTTCTTCATCAAAAATAAATCCCGCTTCTTTGGCAATAGCAATCGCTGTATTTTTATGATCTCCCGTTATTATAATCGGCCTCAAACCGGCTCTTTGCGCAATTTCCAAAGATTCTTTAACGTCTGACCTTAATGGATCAGAAAATCCTATAAACCCCGTAAACACCATATCACCGATTAGATTATTCCAATCAAAATTCAATAAATCATCATCTAAAAATCTATAAGCAACACCCACCACCCTCAAGCCTCTTTTCGTAAATTCATCAAGTTTTACGCCAAGAATATTTTTCCATTTTTCATTCATTTTATCGTTATAATCATCAAGGTCGACTACTGAACTTAATGACAAAATAGTCTCTGGAGCGCCCATAATATATAAAATCTTCTTATTTTCTAACTGATGAATACTGGCGCTATATTTGCAAATCGGATCAAACGGCAAATAATCAATTCTGGGCTGCATTTTATCAAGATCAATTTTGTTTAATCCGGCATGCAAGGAAGCTGATACGACAGCCTTTTCAAGCGGATCGCCGTGGAAAATATATTTACCAAGCTCACTCACTCCAATATGCTCAATTAAAATATCGCTAACCAAGGATCCAATCTTTAAAACTTTTACATGGCTCTCCTTTGATTCAAAGTCTAATTTTTTAAAATACTTTCCATCTCTTTCCAAAAATGAATTTGCAGTCAAAATAGCGCTTACCTGCATTTGTCCCTCGGTAAGCGTTCCTGTTTTATCGGTACAAATAATAGTGGCGCTACCGAGAGTCTCAACCGAATTCAATCTTCTGACAAGTCCCTTCTTTTTCAATATTTTTTGCATGCCGATAGCCAATGCCACACTCACTCCAACGGGCAAGCCCTCGGGGATGGCAGCAACAACAAGCGCGACAGAAATCAAAAACGTTTCAAGAAAATTCTGCCCCAAAAATAAACCTATAAAAAATATAACGAAAACTATAGCCACAATAAACAGCGACAAAAGCAAACTAAATTTCTTTATCTTTTTTTGAAGAGGTGTTAACTCTTCCTTGATTTCTGTAAGCTGTAAAGATATTTTGCCAAGTTCAGTATTTTTACCAACGGAAACGACAACACCCTTGCCGCTTCCACCAACAACGGATGTCCCAAGAAAAGCCATATTATTCCGATCAAAAACCGGAGTGATTATGGGCAGGATTTCTATTTTTTTATCAATAGGCCAAGATTCCCCGGTTAATGGGGCTTCATCGATTTTTAAATGGTCGGATTTAAAAATCCTAATATCGGCGGGGACGCGATCGCCCTCGCGAAGCAATACTACATCGCCAACGACAATTTCGGTGGCATTAATCTGATGAGGAATGCCATCTCTCAAAACGATAGCCATGGGAGTGGCGGTTTTACGAAGCAACTCCAATACATTAGACGCTTTTTTTTCTTGAAAAAAACCAAGCACCACATTCACCAATATCGCAAGAGTAATAACAATAGCATCAATATAATCGCCAAGAAAAATAGTAATAATCAATGCGCCGGCAAGAACATACACAAAAGAATTTTTAAACTGGCTTATAAAAATCTTGAAAGTCTTTAACTTTTCTTCTTCGGCTAATTTATTGATTCCGTACTTTTTTTTCCTACGAAGAATATCATTCTCTTTTATTCCTGCGCTGATGTCAGATTTTAAATCTTCTTCAATTTTCCCGATAGATAAGCTTTGCCAATTCATAATAATTTAGTATTTATCAATTAGTAATATTTTAACATATATTTGCGTTCTACTATAAAAAACATAGAAAAAATAAAAAACGAAGCCAAAAAGGCCTCGTTTTTATTGTTTTTTCTTTTTAATTTGTTAAGGAGCCAAATGCTTGAGTTTTAAAGCAAAACTCGCGCTCCCATATATTTATATTACCCTTATTATATTTTTTTGCAATAGTCCGTCTAATGCAAAACCCTGGAATCAATCTCCGTAAGCGTTCTTATTTTACAAGAGCAATCCGGGCAGAGAATATTATAAGTCACCCTATTGCGCTCGCGAGAAATTATTTTCTTCACAGCATTATTTCTGATCCCCATCCACTCGCATCCAATGCAAATCTCAATATCTCGTTTTCTATACCCACTTTTTATCAGTTCCTTAATTTTCTCGCCAATCTTTTCCATATTCAACGGTTTTTTCATAATAATCCTCCTTTTTTATTATCAATCATTATTTCCTTATTCATTATTTGATTTTAAAATAACTCACCATTTATTGATTAATCCTTTTTAATATTTGATTCTTAACTTTTATATTCCTTTGTGACCCTACCGGGAATCGCCTCTCGCTCTGCTGAGCTCGAAACCTTCGCCCTCTCTTTGAGGGCTGCGGCCCGCGGTTCGATTCCCTTAATCACAGACAAAAAGAAAAGAAATTATTATTTATGGATACTTTTTTTGAATGTGGCCCTACCGGGAATCGAACCCGGATTTGAAGCTTGAGAAGCTTCCGTCCTAACCATTAGACGATAGGGCCGTGTTGTCAGAAAACTCTACATAGAGTTTTTTAGAATTTTCAATTACTAATTTTCAATTTTCAAACAATTTCTAATTTCTAAATAAATATATAATACTAAATGCTAAAAATCAATTAAAAAACCACCATATGTGTGCGTGGGCATCACTCTAAAAGATTGACTTTTTAAACTATATGTGATACTCTAAATCAAAATCTTATGCGGAGGTGCTCTATATGCTCCATCATAGAACAGATGATTTAGACCAAAGAGCAGCTGACATAGCCAACCGAGAAGCTGAAGAAATCTATAGAAAAACCGGCAGCTATCCTCAATGGTTGGCAGAGTGGAAGCGTGTATATAACGAAGCATTCAAAGAACTTTCGTCATAATGTCATGGGAGCGCAAATCAAAAACGGTTCGCCAAAGGCGAACCGTTTTTTCCTTTTAACTTTTCAGCTATTTAGCTCTTTGAATCTTAAGCTATTGGGCTGTTTCTAATAATCCATTCCGCCCATTCCGGGCATTCCTGCGCCGCTACCAGTTTCTTTTTCTTCCTTAGGCAACTCCGCAACTACGGTTTCAATCGTCAAAAACAACGCAGAAACAGAAGCAGCATTTTGTAAAGCTGAGCGAGTAACTTTCGTCGGGTCAACAATTCCGGCCTTCATCATATCTTCATATTGGTCGGTCAAAGCATTATACCCCATTGTGCCTTTTAATTTCTTGACTTCCGCAACCACAACCGCTCCATCAACTCCGGAATTTTCCGCAATCTGTTTAAGCGGCTCTTCCAGCGCCTTCTTTACGATATCAGCGCCGGTTCTCTCGTCGCCATCAAATTTAACATCGTCAATCGCCGACAAAGCGCGAATTAAAGCCACTCCGCCACCAGCAACAATACCCTCTTCCAGGGCCGCCTTTGTCGCTTCAATCGCATCTTCAATGCGGTGTTGTTTCTCTTTTTGCTCCACTTCAGTTGCCGCGCCAACTTTAATTACAGCCACACCACCGGATAATTTTCCAAGTCGCTCCCCTAATTTTTCTTTATCAAATTCTGAAGTCGTATGCCCCATCTGCGCTTTTATTTGTTTTACTCTTTTTTCAATATTGGGTTTTGTCCCTTTCCCTCCGATAATGGTCGTATTCTCTTTGCTAGCTACGACTCTATGCGCCTGGCCGAGCATACTTAAATCAACATTTTCCAATTTCAATCCTCTCTCCTCGGAAATCACCTCGCCTCCAGTCACGATAGCGATGTCTTCAAGCATCTCTTTCTTTCTGTCGCCAAATCCCGGAGCTTTAACGGCGAGAGTTGAAAATGTCCCGCGCAATTTATTCACCACCAAGGTCGCCAACGCCTCACCATCAATTTCTTCGGCAATTATTACAAGCTCTTTTTTTCCGGCTTGGGCTATTTTTTCTAAAATCGACAAAATATCATTTATAGAGGAAATTTTCTTATCAGTAATTAAAATATACGGAGAGTTAAAAACGGATTCCATTTTTTCGGTATTTGTCACCATATAAGGAGAAACATAACCGCGATCAAATTGCAGTCCCTCTACAATCTCTTCTTGAAGACCGAAAGTTTGAGATGCCTCCACGGTCACGACCCCGTCTTTTCCGACTCTGGAAAATACTTTAGAAATCAATTTGCCGATTTCGTCGTCTTTCGCGGAAATTGTCGCGACTTGCTCCACCTCATCCGGTTTTGATATGGATATTGACTTAGAATGTTTTTTTAAGGATTGCACCACTAAATCAGTCGCTTTTTCAATGCCACGCCTGATGGCAATGGCATTTGCTCCGGCAGTAACATTTTTAAGACCGGCGGAAATTATAGCTTGAGCAAGCAATGTTGCGGTAGTTGTTCCGTCGCCAGCCACATCATTGGTTTTGTTGGCAACTTCTTTTACGAGTTCCGCGCCCAAATTTTCTATTTTATCTTTAAGCTCTATATCTTTGGCGATTGTTACGCCGTCATTAGTGATAAGGGGAGCGCCGTATCCTTTATCTAAGACAACATAAGAACCCCTTGGCCCCAAGGTCACTTTGACGGCATTTGCCAATTTATCCACGCCATTTTTTAATGCCTGGCGAGCTTCTTCACTAAATATGATTTGTTTTGCCATTACTTTATAAATCTAAATTTCCAAATCTCAAATTTCCAAACAAATCTTAAATCTTAAAAATTAAAATATCAAACAAAATACATTTAAAGTTTGGAAATTGATTACTTGGAAATTGGAAATTACTTTTCTATTATCGCGATAACATCCTCTTCCTTCACGATAAGATATTCTTTATCTTTAATCTTGATTTCCTGCGGGCTATATTTTGCAAACAATACCCTATCGCCCTTTTTAACAGACATCAATAACCTCTTTCCATCACTACCTAATTTTCCGGGACCTGCGGCAATCACAACGCCTTCTTGCGACTTTTCTTTATCAACTGTCTGAGGCAACACTATGCCGAATTTTGTTTTTTCTTCTTGAGCCATCGGCTCAATAATGACATGGTCTCCCAATGGTTTAAGTTTCATAATTAGTTTGTGGTTTGTAGTTTATAGTAATTTATTACTATAAACTACAAACCTATAAGCTATGACCTAGATTGTATTTAGCACTCTGATAAGTTGAGTGCTAAATAATTCAACTATCTTAACAATTTAAAATTACATGTCAATGGGCGAACAAAATCTCCGCATACTGCATACGGAGATTTTGTTTTATTTATTAGTTTAGCTTTACCGCTAATTGCTTATTGCTTTGGCTATCTAATACCCTTTTCTAGGGTGTCTAAATCGCTACCTAAGTCATTAAGTTCGTTCTTGCCGAGTTCCTCATTTAACTCATCAATCTCTCCGCTCTCCTCATCAATTTCAATTTCCTTCAACTCTAATGACTTATCCCCCTTTTTCTGCTTCACTTCGTTTCTCAAATCATCGCCAAGATCTTCAAGTTTAATTTTCCCATCCTCAACTTCTTTCTCAATGGCTTCTATGGCTCTTTCGTGTCCCCTTTTTGAAACTTCAAGCGCATGCTCTATGGCATCCTTTGCTTGTTCGGGCACCTTTTCCAGAACCTCCTCTAAAACTGCAATTTGTCTTACTGATATTGCTTCTATTTTTTTAATTAACTCCGCGACATCTTGTCCCTTCGCCTTTAAATCCTTTATGTCATTTTCAACATCCGCGTTTAACTCCTCATACTTGTTTTTTATTTTCTCTGCATGCTCTTTTTTAATATCGCCCATATCCCCCAGCGCTTCAAGCTCTGCCAATCTCTCGCCGGCATATTGCAATTTCTTTTCAGCTCTTTTCGCTTGATTAAAGGTAATTTTCAAATTTATCCATTCTCCCCAATTATCTAAGAAATAAAATACGCTATTTGGAGTAATACCCGATGACACTTCAAGAATATGGGGTACAACAAATGTCCTGGCGCTAACAGAAGAAATCATCAGAAGAAAACCCGCCAAAGATACTAATAATTTTATTTTCATATGTTTTTAATGATTAATTAATTATTATGTTTAATGGATTCCTGCGGTTATCATCATTTAGTCTTGGTCTGGAGATGCAACCGGCGTACCCGAGGGAGGCGTCAAATTAAGCAATTGCGCCCTGATTATCTTATTCACATTTTTTATTGCCTCCTTTAATGATTTATGGGCCAATATCAGATGCCTATTGGCTTCTCTTGCCAATTCATTGGCGTCTTTGGCCGTCTTTTCAAAATCAGTCGCGCTTAAAACTTCTTGATACTTGGTTTTTGCTTCCTGATATTTCTGTTTGGCCTCGGCTAAATGGCTTTTTGCATCTGCAAGAGATTTTTCCGGCTCTAAGACATTTTTGCCTGCGGCTTTCAACTCGGCAATTTTCGCCTCAACTTTTACGATATTTTCTTCAATCTTGACTATTGCCTTATTGATACGATGAACAAGCAATTTTCCAATGAAATGCTTGGAGTATGATTTTACTCTTCTAAATTCTACTCTAATTTCTTGAATGACGGTTTTTAATTCTTCTTTGGTTTGAGCGCTATCAATTTTTGTTTTCAATGATTCCAATTTGGAAATTTCCGCATTAATTTGTCCTACCAACAAATTCTTGTCTGCCTCAGATAAATCATCGGTTGATTTTATTTTTTCTCTGATTTTTTCCAGTTCTTTTTTCATTCTTTCAATCATTTGCTTTGCCATTTCTTTGGCCTTGGTATTTTTAACTTCTTGTTTGGCTTTTAAAAATTCATCTTTTGATTTCAAATATTGATTTTTTGCCTCTTCAATTTTCTTTTGTGATTCAATTTTAAGTTCAGCTTTCTTTTTTGATATTTCTTTCTGCAGATTTAAAATTACAGATTCTTTATCTTGTCTATTGCTTGAATCAGGAGAAGCGTTATCCGCTAAAACATAATTAAATACCAATGAAAAACTAAAAATTAAAGTTAGCAACGAAATGACTATTTTTTTCATGATTTTAGGACAAGAACTTAATTTAATAAAAATTCAATTAAACTCTTGTTTGGGTCTATTATTTTCTGCTAATTAAGAATTATTCTATACATATAGAGCATAGCATATCCCGAATTTAAATCCAAATTAACTTATAAATGGATAATCTAGATACTAATCAGATTTTTCAATTCTTTGGGTAGGGGCGCTAAAAATATCATTTTTTTGCTGTTACCTGCGCCTTGTGGTATATCAATTTCTAAAGACTCGGCGTGCAAAAAATGCCTATTTAACGTCTCAAGTAATACCCTATTCTTCGGTCCATATTTTAAATCTCCGGCTACGGGATGACCAATGGCAGAGAAATGCGCCCTTATTTGATGTAGTCTGCCTGTTTTGGGCAGAACCTCGACCAGGGTGAATTTCTTGCCCTCTATACTAATATTATGACGCAAAACCCTGTATTCTGTTACGGCCTCTCTTATTGTCCCCCTTGCTTGTCTGACATTTTTAACCGCCACCTGTTTTGTGGGCATTTTTCTTTTGCGGGCGATCGGCAGATTAATTACTCCTCTCTCCCGGGAAATATCGCCTGCCACAAGAGCAATATATTTTTTAATAACCCGCCTTTCTTGAAATTCTTTTTTAAAAAATTGGAACGCCTCATTATTCCGCGCAACAATCATAACTCCAGACGTATTTTTATCCAAACGATGTATTATGCCCGGCCTTAAATTCTCTTGTCCTGAATTTTCTTGCCCCGAGATTGTTAAAGAAGTCAAATCCGTCGAAGAATCACCGACATTTTTTATTTCCGGATATTTCGCCAAAAGTCCGTTCACTAAAGTGCCGCTTTTTTGATTTTCTGAGGGATGCACAGTCAGACCGGCTGGTTTATTGATGACAATAACATTTTCATCCTCATATAAAATATCCAACTTTATCGATGAATCCGGCTCAAGAGAAATACCTTCGCGTTCCGGGATTTCTATTGATATAACATCGCCAACCTTCAGAATCAACCCCTGCTTCACTTTTCTATTATTAACTTTTATGTTTTCCTGATTTATCAATTTCTGTAAAAAAGCGCGAGAATAATCTTGAAATTTTTGAACTAAAAATTTGTCCAAACGTTGACTTTTTTCATTCTCGGATATTGTAATATTCATATTCTCCATACTAACTCATAAAAAACAAAAAGAGCAATCCGCTTTAGCAGATTACTCTTTATTTTTTGATTCTAAATTCGTCCAGAAACATTGACCTCAATTTCAAAAACTCCAGATATTTATTATTGCCCTTTTCGTCCCTTTCCCATTTTTTGACGATATACCATCCCAACATCCTGAATCTTGCCGCCAATTTATTGCCCTCTCTATATAAAGACCAGACCCTGGACAAAGAATAAAATCTCTTCATAGCATTTATTGTTTCTTCCTGCATATTTAAGGTTGTCATTTTTTGAGCTTCCAAAACAGTATGATGAGCGTCAAAAAGACTCCAATCCCGCGTTAAAAGATTCTTCTCTTCTCTCTGCCATAGAGGTGTTCCTGGTAATGGTGTTAGATTTAGAAATTGAACTGTTTCTATTTTTGTATCTTCAACAAAACGACAAGTTTCATCTATGATATCGGAATTATCATTTTTAGGATCAAAAACAAACATTCCGTGAATATTTATGCCGTTTTTATGAAACGCCTCTATACATCTCTTAATCTTTCCAATATCCTGCTTTTTATTATATGCCTCAAGGGTCTTTTGGTTGATTGACTCAAACCCCACGTAAACGTACTCACATCCGGATTTTCCCATAAACCTTATCAAGTCTTTATCGCTGGCAATGCCGACATCCACCTGAGCGCTCCAAGTCGGACGCTTATTTTTGGGCAAACTCATTATTCTCGTCAAAATATTCCATGTTCTCTCTTTATTTATCGTGAAATTATCATCATAAAAAAAGATATGCCTTGGCTTTTGATCTTTTATCTCCTCAAAAACATTATCTTCGTTGCGATAGCGCATCTTTCTGCCAAACATCACTATAACACTGCAAAAGTCGCAACTATGCGGACATCCCCTGGATGATACTATTGGCGTAATCTTCATCTTCGGATTTCCGTAAATCAAAGAGAAGTCGGGAAATGGAAAATTGTTAAGATCTTGCGATGTTACAGGGCGGGATGGTTTTGTCTTTATTAATAATTCATCCATCTTATACGCAATTCCGTTTACATCTTTTGGATTAGAATCATTTCTTAAAATCGCATTCACTAATTCTGGAAATGACCACTCTGCCTCGCCTATACACACGTAATCTGCATATTGCGCCGCTTCTTCTGCCATAAAAGTCGGATGTGATCCGCCAATAATGACCGTTTTCCCCATTTCTCTGCATCTTTTAGCAATCTTATATCCGCCAATAGAGGTGCAGGTGATCAAGGATATGCACACAATGTCCGCTTCTTGGATTTTCTTCCAATCTATCCCGTGAAAATTTTCCACAATAATCGTCACATCATAGCCCATATTTCTTAATATCGTCCCGAGCAAAATAATGCCGATGCGAGGCAATAAAACCATTGAGAAAACATGGTGCCCAGGAGATTGAGACTCAATCAAAACAACCTTTTTTCTGGATCCAGATTTTATAAGCATATGTCCTCCAATTTTATATTTTTATTTTAAGGTGCCTTCCATAAATCAAATACTATAGATTCAAAAATATTTTTGCAAGGGGGGTTAATCCATTATACCGAGGGCCTTGTTTTTCATTTTAAGCTTAAAATCCGCCAAGCCCTTTTTACTTTTCAAATGTTTTTCAAATTTGCCGGCTTCTTTTTTGTCCTTGAAAAATTTTATGGAAACCAAAATAGATTTCTGATTTTTTTCAAATTCCCCGCCAAAATCATCAGTCAAGCCAATGCAGAGTTTTTTATTATTTAAATTCTTCAGAACATAAACGCAGGGCATGATGTTTTTTATTTCTTAATTTCTCTAAAAAACTCCTTATATAAATCCACGTCGCCGTTTTTTTCTATTTGTTTGTCTTCGTATGGCGCGGCAATACGACGATAAAATTCATCGGCAATATTTTTAAAAACGCCAACTGTTTCGGCAATTATCCAATAACGGATTTTCCCAAATTGCAATTTGATGACTTTAAGCGCCAGACGCGTGCAAACATAATTCAAAACGCCACCAAAAGCTCCTTCGTGGCCGCATTCTTTTGCTTGCCAAACAATCTTCTTGGCAAGCTCATCTATCAACGGATTTAATTTTTCTCTTTCTTTTTGAGGAATATAGGGCATTATATTTATTAAATTATTTAATAAATATATTCTAACACCAAAACATAACCCCCGCCATATATATGGCGGGGGTTATGTTTTGGTGCGCGGTACAGGGATTGAACCTGTGACCTTCATCCCTCACCAACAAATGGTGGGCCCGTCCAGACTCGAACTGGAGACCTCTATCCCTCACCTTTTACTGTGCACCCTGCAGGGATTGAACCTGCGACCTTCACAATGTCAATGTGACGCGCTACCACTGCGCTAAGGGTGCGTATTTTAAGGTGAGGGACAATGTAGCGCTCTAACCAACTGAGCTACGAGCCCATTTTGGTGAGGGATCAATGTGACGCTCTACCACTGAGCCAACCGCGCAAAAATCAATAAAGGGTATAACCCCAGGGCAAAATCCCAGATCGTTTTGAGTTGCTGCGCTCGCGCTGGTCCGCCCTGGAGGGGGCAGAGTATTTACCCTTTGTTGCCTCCTTGGCTCGGAAATACAAAAGATTACTTTTGTATTTCCCTCGCTCTACGTCAGCAATAAAAGTAAAATACTATAAATTCATTATTGGTTCAAGACTAAAAAACAAAAGCCTGTCAATTTTTGACAGGCTTTCTGGTCGTCATTTTTCCTTATGTTTTTTGTTATTTATTTTCCAGAACTAGAGGTTAGTAAAACATTTTAAGAAATTATAATGCTCTTCCGTGTCCGATTTTATTATCAATCGGCACTCTTTTAAGACATAAAGGACAATCAGACTCATCCCATGAATTCAATTTCAAATCAACGAGTGAAAAGAAATTTGAAATGCCGCAAAAATCATTAATCTTTGCGCCCCCCCTGTTAACTAAAGCCCCAAGACCAATGACAATACCGCCAGCCGAATGCGTCGCTTTAATGACTTTTCGCGCCGAATTTCCCGTTGTTATTATATCTTCAACAATCAACACTCTTTTGCCGGCGATAACCTTATCATAGCCACGATTGAAAATGAAACCGTTCTTATCTTCTGTTTTTTCAGCGTAAACAGCAAGCGCCTCTTTACCACCCCTGCCATTAATTTCGCTTAAGTGATAAGCAACCCATTGGGAAAGAGGGATTCCGCCAAGCACAGGACCAACAACAACATCTACATCAACAGATGAAAAATGCCCGGCAATCAAAAGGCAAAGCCAATATAATTTCTGAGGATACAGATAGATTGCGTCTTTATTGATGTAAATTTCTCCGTGCTTTCCCGACGCGTAAACGAAATGACCATTAACAATCGCTCCGACTTCTTTAAGTAGTTTAATAATACTCTCCTGATTATCCATGGCATTCCTCCTTTTATTATTTTTTAAGGTTCTATATTTCCGGTGGGGGTGGATGGAATCGGACCATCGACCCCAGACTTATAAGGTCTGTGCTCTAACCACTGAGCTACACCCCCAATAATTTTCATTTTTCTCTTCGCCGCTAATTTAAAAAGATTACAAAATTTGCCGTCTTTGGTCAAACAAAAAATCAATTCACTAAAGAGAATTGATTTTTTGTTTGGTTAAATGTCAATTGTTGATTGTCAAATATTTATTTATGCCGCTTTCATCAGAAGATCAAATTCGTCGCGCTCTATTGTTTCAGCTTCCATAAGCCGCTTTGCGATCTGTTCTAGTTTGTTGCGTTTTTCCGTAATAATTTTTTTAGCGGTCTTATAAGCGTTCCCCATAAATTTTCCGACCTCCTCATCAATCATCGCTGATATTTTTTCGGAATAATTTCTTTCTTCATGGATTTCTCTGCCCAAAAACACCATTTCTTCTTTATGACCAAATGTTCGCGGACCCAGCTTATCCGACATGCCATATTGCGTGACCAAACGCCGCGCTAAATCCGTGGCCACCCGCAAATCATTGGAAGCACCGGTTGTCAATTCTTCAAAAACAATTTGCTCTGCCGCATATCCGCCAAGAGACACGGCTAAATCAGCCAAAAAATGAGACTTGGTATGCAACCGCCTGTCTTCAATTGGCAATTTCATCGTGAACCCGCCGACTCTCCCGCGAGGAATAATGGAAATCTTATGCACCGGATCAGAATCTTTAAGCGAAGCCGCAATCAAAGCATGACCTGCTTCGTGATACGCGGTAATTTCTTTTTCTTTCTTGGATAAAACATTACTTTTCCTTTCTGGGCCAAGTAAAACTTTTTCCATAGCATCGTACAAATCCTGCTGATTGAAAAATTTTCTTTCCCCGCGCGCCGCGAGTATCGCCGCTTCATTTACGAGATTAGCCAAATCCGCTCCGGAAAAACCCGGAGTTCTTTCCGCGACTCTTTTTAAAGAAATCTCCTTGTCGAATATTTTATTTTTTATGTGAATTTTTAAAATCTCTTCTCTTTCGCTGATATCCGGCAAATCCAATACCACTTGCCTGTCAAACCGGCCCGGGCGAAGCAAGGCGGGGTCCAAAACATCGGGTCTATTGGTCGCGGCTATCACTATCACATTGGTATCTTTTTCAAAACCATCCATTTCCACCAAAATTTGATTTAATGTTTGCTCTCTTTCGTCATTGCCTCCGCCAAGTCCGGCGCCGCGCTGACGGCCAACGGCATCGAGTTCATCAACAAAAATAATGCACGGCGCGCTTTTTTTGGCGGTAGTGAAGAGATCACGAACACGACTTGCGCCGACGCCGACAAACATTTCCACAAACTCCGATCCGGACATATAAAAAAACGGCACACCCGCTTCGCCGGCCACCGCGCGCGCAAGTAAAGTTTTCCCGGTGCCAGGAGAACCCATAAGTAAAACTCCTCTGGGTATACGCGCGCCGATATCCAAGAATTTTTTTGGCTTCCTCAAAAATTCCACGATTTCTTTCAACTCTTCTTTGACCTCCTTTAGTCCCGCCACATCGGCAAAGGTCACCTTTTCCTTACCATTGGCTAATTTCGCTTTTGATTGACCGAATGAAAATGCCTGCATTTGACTTCCCTGCACTTTGCGAAACATAAACCAAACAAAAAATCCGATAATCAAAAACGGCAACAAGATAGAAGTAAAAATACTAATCCACGCTCCGTATTCCGCCGGCTCTTTAATTTCCAAATTCAAATTAGTTATCTTTTCCTGGACTATACCATAATTTTTTAAAGTCTCAGTTAAAGAACTTTCTGATTCTTTTAAAGTCTTTGCTTTGGAACCATCTTTCAATTCAATGGTCAAATCACTTTTTTCTATGGAAATTTTCTGCACTTTATCTTCGTTTACCAATGAGATAAATTCAGAAAAAATAATTTGTTTTGGCGATTCTGTCGGCTTTATAAATAAACTAAAAGCGCCTGCCAAAATAAACAGGATTAAGAATGCTATTAAAATATTTCTTGTTAGAATTTTCATGTGCTTACGCTAAACCGATACAAAACTACGAATGTATCCGAATCTACAAACAAATTCACTAATTCAATAGTCGGCGGATTTATTATCTGTCTTCTAATAGACAGACATTCGCCCGGACAAATGCCTGTTCGGACTATTTCGCATAAATTCGTATATTAGTATCAATATAATTTTCCCCATCAACAATATATATTGAAGTTTAAGATATTTTTCTATAAAAATCAATAATGTAAAAAACCCCCGCTAAATTTTTAGCGGGGGTCTGAGTGTAACTTTTAAGCCTCCTGGGCAGAAGCCTTTTTAACCACGTCATTGATGACTTCCTCGGATATCCCGTTTATCGACTCCCCGAAGGCGACAGCCACTTCGGCCGTAACATCCTTCATGGCCTCTCCGGTTTTATCCTTCTCGTGGACGACCTTTTCAGAATCTTTGGCTTCAACGGCCTCATTTTCAAAACCGCGAAGCACATCACCAAGGAAGTGGCGGAGATCTTTAAAAAGTTCTTCTCCCTCTATTGCATTGGTGATCTTCCCTGCCCTTACATACGTCAGGAGCAGGTGACGCTTGTCTTTCCTCATCTTCTCGTACGCGGCAACGACTTTCTCTCCTCCGCGTATTTCAAGGATGTGGAGGGTTTTGTAATCCTTCACCTCCAGAAGGAGGTTAAAGGAAGGATCCCACACCTCATAGGGCTTTCCTTCCTTATCCCTGCCCTCCCTCTTTCTCTTGGGAGCGGACAAAAATATGAAAGGCTTGATGGGCTTCTGCCCTTCCGCGGGAACCTTTCCTTCAAGAACTTCCGAGAGAGTGATTGTGGCCTTGGCCTTCATTGCCGCGACCTTGTCTTTCTCTGCTCTCCTGAAGATGGCCTTCTCGGTCTTAATGAGCATCATTAAGCGCTCGGCAAGGACCTTGTTGGCCGCGGTCAGCTCAAGCGGCACAATAACCGTGCCGTGCCCCACAACTGTATGTGACGGCGCGGTCTTATTCTTGAGCGCCTCTTTCTCGGAAGCTGTCGCATACCTGAATCTTTTGGTAGCGACCATATCCCGCAAGAACAAATCCGCTCCCACGGGGACGCCTGTTTTGGCAACCACTTCCGTTACTAACTCAACCTTACGGATGAGATAGGCAACGGCAACATGGCTCTTAAGGCCGTCGTCCACAGTCATTATCGCAGAAACGATCTTGGAAAGCTCGCAATTGATCGCTTTGTGAATGGCCTGCTTGGCTGGGGGAAGTAACTCTACCTCCCCGCCGCACTCATGCTCAATACGGGTTTTCTCCGCCTCGTTTTCAGCCTTCATTTTGCCCAGGTTCTCTGCCCAAGCCTTTCTCTCTCCGTATGAGGGACCCTTAACGATCACCTCGCTGGAGTTGACCACGCCTATCATGGAAATATTCGGCAAGGCGTTGAGGTCTCCTTTGCCCTTACTGGTCTCAATGGCCTTTTTCATGGCTATCTTCATCGCTGTTGCATTCTCTTCTTCCGCTTTCTTGTCCTGTTCCATGTCTTCCTCCTCGCGGTAACCATGACCGCTTCTTATTTTTTTGTTAACTTCAACTCCTCAAAAACACCCCGTCGCTACTACCTTTATCGTTATCGCCTCTTTTACATGCTCCACCTCCTTTTAAATTTTTAAATATCAATTTTATGCCATTGTACCAGATTATCTGTTTTTGTCAACCCCGTAGTGAAACTTTAACAATATATCAATGAAATATTTGTTTTTTAATCAAAAACTGCCAATAATCTAAAATTAATCTTTTAAAAAACGCTTTTTTGCGGTCGCCGCGACGAACACAATCAAAGTTCTACTACGGGGTCAAAACAAAAAAATCCCCGCTGCTTTTGCAGCGGGGCGTTATTTATCTCACAAAATAACCCACAGAATTTTTAGATCCGAAAGAAAACATTCCCTTCCTTATCATACCTATTGTTATCAAGCTTTCTATCGCAAAGCGACAATCATCAAGACTAAAACTATTTTTCTCTTGCTCGTTCATTTTCAGCCAAACTCCTTCATATAATCGATAAAAATTAAACCATTTCCCAGGCTCACAAGTCATCTCGCGAACCCTTTCAAAACAAGTCATTACAAACTTTTCCTCTTTCGTCATCGGACAAACTCCAAGACTCATTTTCTTCACTATATTAATGAATCTGTTTTTGGCGACCGCTCCTTCTTTCGGCGACTCTATCTTTTCTATTAAATTAAACAAATTCACCACTTTAGTAGACGCACTGGCCAGCACTGGCGATATAAAGCCCGTTGTCACAATATGCGCCTCGCAACCCGCTTTTTTAATCTTTTCACATACAGAATCTTCTGCCGATTTATTGTCACTTATACCAAAGGCCTTATTATCATCACTTACGATAATAACTGCTTTTAACTCAGGTATCATCAAAGAAAATTCAATGCTTTCAATCATCTTCTCATCTGCCGCATCCTTTTGGGGCGGCACGATAATCACGGGAGTCTTATCTAGACTAAAAAAATTCTTAATCACAAAATCTTTGTCTTCCGTAGAGGTTGTGATGTATGCTTCTTTTTTCAAGATACGACCGATATCATTCGCATAACGGATAACAGCGTCATACATCGTGGGAACATCTATTTCGTGCCCCCTCTTGGAAATAGTAGACAATGAAGTGTTGTCATAATCAAAAACTACAACAACGCCATACTTTTCTTTTATTGTGTCAGTAGATAAAGGAATGTCTGATATTATATTTTCTTTATGTGCGGTCTTGTCTATCACTCCGCCATCAGAACCAACGGAAACGAAACCATTATTCACTATCGACCTTCTTATTACTACAGAAACTTTCGATAAACAATTAGACTTTACTTTAACCGCCAAAATATCCCTTTCTCTGCCATGTAATCCATTTTCGATCGGTTCAATATATTTTTCATTAATTAATATCCTCAAAAACCGTTCCGCTGTTACCCTCAAAAAACCATCAGTAAGAGCCGTCTTAACTGGATTATCTATTATCCCCTTATCATCCGCCTTGCCAACAAGCCACTTCAAGAAGTCATTTCTTTTTGTGTAGCTTCGCTTTCCCAGCTTTCTCACAATCCACCTCCATTAGTTTTCAAAGAATATAAACATCTTATATCAAAATTATGTCAATTTGTCAAATTTCTGTGCTCAGGAGATGATTTAAAGAAGTAGAAGCCCCATTTTTACTTCGCTCTTGTTTTCCTTTATTGCGCTAAGTGCCGGAGGGGAGATTTGAACTCCCACGAGGTTTCCCTCACCAGCTCCTAAGGCTGGCGTGTCTGCCAATTTCACCACCCCGGCAAATTTTGTTTTACTTTCAACCTTCCACTTTTAACTTTCAACTTTCTACTCAAGTGGATTTCTTACCACCGGATATAAATCCGGCGATTTATAATTGGATCTGAAAACAATCGTCCTTATTAAATTATTATCTTTATCAAAAATATCTCTCGTCAATTTCGCCTTCATGGAACCATCGGGGTTTTTATCATACTCTTCCGGACCGGTCAAGACGACTTTTCGGCCGTCATCTGTGCCATAAAATTCAAAATATAATTTAGCGCCCTTTATTTTCGTTTGTATTAAAAGATTACTTGGCGTGTCGTTTACAAATTTCAAATCCGGACTCGGCGGATAAATCGCCGCATCAAAACCCTGCGGACTGTAATATTTCACTGGAAATGAGTGCGGATATCTTTCGCGAATCTCAAGGCCAGTCAAAATCGCCGCGCGAAAAGCAGTAGTGGAAACTTGGCAAATCCCCCCTCCATATTCAGGAACAGTTTTATTAGTCTTTATTACGAGCTCGGGCAAATAACCCTCCTCCGGTCCCACTTCTCCCAAGATTTTCACAAAAGAAAATTCTTCCTTCGGAGCAAGCATTATGCCGTTAAATTTTGCGGCGCCAATTTTTATATTATGGACACGATTTGACGGACTGCCGGAAAAATCACTACTCCCAGTCGCAAGAAGCGAGGTTAATCCCAAATTTTCAATTTCATTCGTATCTATCTTCGCTTTCACTTTGTCCATCTCCAATTCAACTGATTTTCCCAATCCGTCTAAAGTCGCTAATATCTCTGTGGAACTATTTTTAACGTTGATATATCTGCCATCGCGAGACAGCGTAAAGGCCTCTACCCTCCCTCCCTTTTGCACTAAAACAGCATCCACTGGCTCTTGATTAATATTTTGTGAAATTTGCGTCAGATATTCCGATGTTTTATCCTCGGCAAAACGAACATCCAAAAAATTTTTGTCGCGAGACAACTCAAATCCAATCCAACCTCCTATTGTTTTTTTATCAACCGGCCAAAAATTATTATTATATAAAAGATTTATTCCCGGATGCTTGATTAACAAATCATTGGCGCGAACCAAGGCATCATCAGCCATTTCGTCTGTTGCCTCGGGATAAACAGCTATAAAAGGCACGATTCTTTCTCCGGTATTTAGGTTTCCCGCCAACTCCTTAATATCTCTCTTCAATTTTCCGCGATCAATCATATTGCCGCTGTTAGAATATTGCGCTTTAAATTCCATCGCCATATCATCAAAATAAACCGAGGCGTCGCGCCTATCTTTTTCGTATGATTTAAAATTTTTCAAATAATTTTCCGTCTTCTCATCGTCAAAATCAACAATCATATCAAAATTTCTACCTTTTAATAAGGTTCCCAATTGTTCATAAAAATTAACCAAAAAATTGCCTTTCCGTCCAACTGCAAAAACAGATTCAACGGATTTTTCCGCATCCAATTTCACGCCCAGATTATTAAAAGTCGTTTCGTGTCTTTTTTCTCCAATCTTTAAAATAATTTTTTGGGACAAAAAATCGTCAACCGCCCTTTCTAGCCGCTCCCTGGCATCGTTTGGATTCATGCCTCCAACGTCAATGCCGGCAATTTTTATGCCAAAAACTATCTTTTGCGCGTTAATTGCTCCAATAAAAACAGCTGACAAAAAAACCACGGACACGCAGCTGATTGCCAAATATAAAAGTGTTTTTTTAATAAGTTTTATCATTTATTTAAGAATAATATCACACAAACAAAAACTGGCCAAAAGTGACCAGTTTTTAGAAACAATCATTATGTCGTGAAATCGTTAGCCGGCAATTTTTATTTTTTTAGTTTTTACTTTTTCTATTTTGGGCAATCTAATGGTCAAAATGCCATTTTTAAACGATGCGACGGAATTTTCCGAATCAACCTCAAGGGGTAAGATTACGGATCTTGAAAATGTCCCCCAATAACATTCCTGATGAAAATAATCTTCGGCATTCACTTCTTCGTCTTTTTTTCTTTCTCCGCGAATAGTTACCATATCATTGGTGATAGAGATATCCAAATCATCTATCGTAACTCCGGCAATTGTTGATTTAATGACAATTTCCGTCGGCGTCTGATAAACGTCAACGGTCAATTGCCCCTCAACTTCACTATGCTCGCTAAGCAATATCTCCTCTTTTACTTTTGGTTTTTCCGCAATTTCTTCTATAATTTTAGGCTTGGAAATTTGTTGTGTTTGTTGAACTGGCGCTTCAGGAATGGAAACTTGGGGATGCGCATCCAGGGACGAGGCAGCTAACGGCGCCGGGGTGGCCTTTAATTCGCCTGATTGAATCTTAAGAGAACCTGTTAATTTATCAAAAAAAGACTGTGCCATTGTTGTCTAAATTTATGAGAGGAGCTATTGCGTAGCAAAATAAATTTAGCTACAACAATGAGCACACAGCACATAATTTTACACTCGTTTTGTTTGTAATTTATTTATAGGATTATTAAAGGTTATTAGATAAAGATTTTTAAATTAATGAAGCAAGCGTAAAGTTATGTGTTGAATTAGGGCAAGCCCTTAAAATCTCTTATTCCTTAATCTAAAAAATGCTATTTTTATGAAAATTATTCCTAAAAATAAAATTAAAGGCAAAACATAATTCCCATACCCCCAATCTGATACCATTATAGAATAATTGTAAATAGTGTGCAAGCCAACGCCGAAAATAAAACCTAAAAATAAAATTATTCTGGCGTGATATATAATCGCCAAAGCGAAGAAGAATCCGATAATGCCAGACGCCAAAGCGTGAAGCAGTGTTGCGGTGATAAATCTTAAAAACAAAAAATAAATCGCCTGATCCACTCCCTTGAAAATCTCCGGCAAAACAAACAAAATATTTTCAATCGCCGCAAAACCAAGGCCCGCGGAAATCATATAAATCATCGCGTCCGTCGGCTCATCAAAAGCCACGTCGTGAAGAATTCTAATTTTCACAACCGCATACTTTACATACTCCTCGATGAAAGCCCACCCCGCCACCATAATAACCGGAAATGCCGCCACAAACGCCAATATTGTTTTATCCGCAGAACCTAAATAATTCAGCGCATATTGAAGCCCCATAGCCGCTCCCCCGGAAATCATACCCAATATAAAAACTTCAAGAATAATCGATTTTGGTTCAGGATGAATATCGCTTTTCAAATAATACGAAAGCCAAATCAAGCTAGGGAGAACTCCGAGGATAAAAGCGAAAGCAAGAAGCATAACAGCTCAAAAGCTCAAAAGCTAAAGAGCTCAATAGCTAAAGAGCTAAGGAGCTAAAGAGCTAGGGAGTTAATTATTGGACCAATTTGAAACAATAAGCAGTTTTTTATCTTTTATGGGTAACTCACTCCAAATTTCTTCCGTGATAAATGGCATAAATGGATGAAGAAGTTTTAATATATTTATCAATGTATGAGATAATACTATCTTAACATCATTCGTATCTTTTGATTTTGACTCTTCTATGTATTTATCGGCAAAATCATGCCATACAAAATCATAAATCGTATGTAGCGCCTGTCCAAAATCAAAATTATCAATATCCTTATTCGCATATTCAATAGTCATTGATAATTTTTTCAACAAAGAATCGCCTTCGTGGCCGTCTAGGGCATCGTAATTTCCGCTTTTTGGATCGTTTTCTTTCGGCAATTCATAATAAAAATTATCTCCTGTTTTCTGCAAAACAAATCGGCTGATATTCCAAAGCTTATTGGCAAATTTTTTACCGGCGAGCAAATGCGATTCTTCAAACTTCATATCTTGATTGCCCATCATCTGATAAATCAATCCGAAACGCGTGGCGTCTGCCCCGTATTTTTCTATTAAATCCAGGGGATCCACTCCTGTGCCGAGAGACTTGGACATTCTTTGTCCGCTTTTTGCAAGCACTGTCGGATGAATAATTACTTTTGCAAACGGCATCTGTCCGTCCATAAATTCAATACTTGAAAATATCATTCTCAGGACCCAAAGATTTATTATGTCTCTTGCCGTAGATAAGACTTGAGTGGGATAAAATTCTTTTAGATCTTTTGTTTCTTTATCTGGCCATCCCAAAGTTGCAAACGGCCACAACGCCGATGAAAACCAGGTATCAAGTACGTCCTCAGACTGTTTCATTTGACATCCATCACAAAAAGGACATTCCTTTGGTTGCTTTATCGACACCACAGAATGCTCGTCGGACAAATTTTTATTTTTAAATTGTTTGGAAATTAGAAATTGAGAATTAGAAATTCCTGTTTGGTTTTGACAAAACCAAACAGGCAGTCGGTGCCCCCACCAAATCTGCCGAGAAATGCACCAATCGCGTATACTGGATAACCAATCTAGTGATATTTTCTTCCATCGCTCATTATTAAATCTGACATTGCCATCCTCAATCGCTTTTTTTGTTTTTTCTGCGAGCTCATTCATTTTTAGAAACCATTGCTTACTCGGCTGGGGCTCAATAACGGAAGCGCAACGATAACATTTTGCAACTCTATGGGCGCGCTCTTCTATTTTTTCAATTAAATTTTGTTTTTCAAGTTCCGTAACAACTTTCTCTCTGGCGTCTTGCGTGGAAAGACCCGCAAAATATTTACCCGCATCATCGGTCATTTTCCCATAAGCATTTATTATGGTAACTCTTGGAAGATTATGACGATCCGCAATCTCAGAATCAATTATGCTGTGATTTGGCGTCACCTTTACCGCACCCGTCCCAAATTCTTTTTCTATTGCATCGTCGGAAATTATCGGTATCTCACGATTTACTATCGGTAAAATTAATTTTTTACCAACCAAATCTTTATACCTTTCATCATTAGGATTTACAGCCACTGCAGTATCGCCAAGCATCGTCTCTGGTCTCGTCGTCGCGACGATTATATAATCTTGGAGTTTGGAATTTTTCACTATCGGATATTTTATAAAATATAGCTTTCCTTTTTCTTCTTCATGCTCAAGTTCAAGGTCCGAAAGAGAAGTCTGGCATCTTTTACACCAATTGATAACGCGTTCGCCTTGATAAATAAGCCCCTTTTTATAATAATGCAGAAAAGCCTCTTCAACGGCTTTTCTATAATTGTCATCCATTGTAAAGCGAGTTCGCGACCAATCGCACGAAGCGCCTATTCTTTTCAATTGATCTAAAATTTTATTTCCATACTCTTCTTTCCATTCCCACACTTTTTCTAAAAATTTTTCCCTGCCAAGATCGTGCCGTGAGATCCCTTCTTTTTTAAATTTTTTTTCCACCACATTCTGAGTGGCAATACCGGCATGATCCGTTCCTGGAAGCCACAGGGTTTTATACCCTTCCATTCTTTTTTTTCTAATCAAAATGTCCTGAATTGTCGCATTAAGAGCATGCCCCATATGAAGCGAACCGGTAACATTAGGTGGCGGAAGCATTATGACATAGCTTTTAGCTTTTAGTCCGCCAGCTGACGGATAACTTTTAGCCACTGGAAGATTATCGGGATTAAAATAGCCGCTTTCCAGCCACTTTTTATAAATTTCATTTTCTACTTTTTGGGGATCGTATGGTTTCGTAAAATCAGCCATAAAGTTAATTCATAAAGCTATAAAATAAGTATGAAAATTCAAATTCTATATCAATAATTTAACATTTTTTTAGCAGTTTCTCAAACAAAAAAGAATGGTTAGAAAAACAGATTGCGTGAGCAATCTGTTTTTCTTTACTGCAATTTTTTAATTTTTCACTTTCAACTTTAAACTTTTATAACACCTGCACCAAAATCAGATTCGTACTGCCAAAATGGCCGAAAGGAATGCCGGCGGAAATAACAATTTTATCACCGCGCTTCACGAGTCCCGACTTAATGGCAATATTTCTCGCCTGCCTTACCATTTGATCGGTTGATTTAAGAGATAGCGCCTTAACAGGCACAACGCCAAAATTCAAAGACAATTGCCTCAAAACTTCAATATGCGAAGAGGTTGCCAATATCGGCTGGCTGGGCCTGAAAGCGGAAATAACCTTGCTGGTCCAGCCCGATTCTGTAAACGCCACAATGGCTTTCACATCTAAATCTTTAATAATATGATTTATGCCATCGCCGATGGCCAGAGTCACCTGATCGCTGATGGCAAACTCTTTTTTATTTGGCAATAGATTACCAAAGGGAAATATTTTTTCGCTTTCTTTAATAATTTTTGACATCATTTTTACCGCCTCTTGCGGATATGCTCCAATTGCCGTTTCCTCCGAAAGCATCACCGCATCAGTGCCATCAAGCACGGCGTTGGAAACGTCACTCACTTCCGATCTGGTTGGTAAGGGATTTTTTACCATTGATCCAAGCATTTGAGTAGCCGTAATTACCGGCTTGGCATTAGCATTGCATTTTCTGATGATTTCTTTTTGCACTCGAGGAATATTTTCAAGCGAAATTTCAATGCCTAAATCTCCGCGGGCAACCATAATCGCATCCGCAACGTTTATTATTCTATCCAAATCAGCCACTGCTTCGGGAGTTTCAATCTTTGCGATTATCTTCGTCATTTTATGATGTATTATTTTACGAACACCCAATAAATCATCAGCGTTTTTTATAAAAGAAAGAGCAACAAAATCAACGCCGTTTTCAAGGCCAAACTCCAAATCTCTTTCGTCTTTCTCCGTCAATGGCTGAATATCTATTTTTATGCCGGGTAGATTCACGCCCTTAAAGGAAATTATCTCTCCTGACCCGGCTGCGATTACTTTGCAAAAAATTTCCAATTTTCCCCCCAATAAACTTTTTTTAATACTTGCGACCTCCAATTTTATAGTGCCGTCGGCAATTAATATTTCATCGCCTTTTTTAAGATTTTTAATTATAAATTTTTCCATTGGAATGGTTTTTTCATCTTCCTGCGTCTCAGCTATTTTTATTATCTCTCCTTTTTGCAGAATTATTTTGCCGTCAATTTCGCCAACGCGAATTTTCGGTCCCTGTAAATCCTGCAAAATCGCAATCGGCCGCTTTAAATCTTTTTCCAATGAACGAATAATTTTAATTATTCTAAAAAAATCCTCATGTTTCCCATGAGAAAAATTCAACCGAAAAACATCCGCTCCATTTTTAATAAGCTCCCTTATCATTTCTTTTTTATTCGATGACGGGCCGATCGTGGCCACAATCTTAGTTCTTTTCATATTTTTATTCTATATTTTACTTTCTGGTCTTGGGTGTCACCCAAAAACCAAGGCGCGATTTTCCTCCAATGGCCAAACGCGTCTGCGCCTCAAGTCCCGGCATAGCCCCAAAAACAATGATCACCACTGGCAATAAAATCCACTGTAGAATCATCCACACATATTTTCCGCGCCCATATTTTACCGGACGCGGCGGCAACAAATTGATCGCCAATACTGCGGAAGTTATGAGACCAAACATAGCGAGTATCATGATAAATCTTGAAATTCTGGGAAGATTATAAGCAATGAGAGAGCTGTTGAATTCCTCTCCACCCAAAAACAATGGCAGCCACCCGAACACAAACATAATCAGGGCATTGGTTGACCAAGAATGAAATCCCTCAATAACAAAAAATCCGTAACGCCATTTTTTTATCGCTGGCATTATTTTGTTTTTCAAAAATCCGAATAAAAAATATGGAATATTTTCCGCTCCAAAACCCCAACGACGAATCTGCTTATATTGATTTATGGCCGTTTGCCTTGATGTTTCCGCCACATTAGCGTCCATATTTACCGGGAAATACAGTGGTTTGATTTTATAATCTCCATCGTACCTGAAAAGACATTGCCAAAAAATGCGCGAATCTTCGGAAACCATATTTACCTGCCAAAAATCCACATCAACAAGCGCCCTAAAACTCATAGAATGGGAAGAAAAAGTAATCATTTTTTCCGGCCTTTCTTGTTGCATCATATGCCAAAACGTAGAAGAAAAAGCAAAAACCCTCGCAAATGACGGCGCCTCCCAGATATTATTAATATAAAACGGCACGGGCTGAAAACTGGTTCTGAGCGGATTTTCAGCCGTCAAAAAATTATACGTCAAACAAGCGAAATATCCATGATGAATGATGGTATCCACATCAAAAGCCGACACGATAATATTTTCATAGGGAATTTTTAATTCATCTATGATTTTTTGCGCCTGCCGTCCGGCAAAAGCGATATTGGAGCCTTTGCCGGGGATATCTCCTTCCAAATCTTGAGGATGCGAATAAATTAAAAATTTTCCGAATTTATTTTTATACTCCTCCTCTATTTTTTTCGCGATTTCTTGCGCCTCCCGGCCAGCCCGCGCTTCCGTTGCAATCACTACAATAAAATTGTTATGAGGGAATTTTTCATTCAAAAGCGCGTCTAGCGACGGCTTTATAACCTCGTAGGACTCTTTATATACGGGAAAAATTACGAGATGGTAAATATCGCGCCAATCTTTTATAAGATGCCCATAATTATTTTTGGGGAAATCTTCCAATCTCTTAATCCAATTTGTCTTCATATTTTCCCGAACTTTTTTATAAGACGACCTGAGATGCAAAGTCAGATAGAGAGTTTTCACAAACCAATAAATATCAAACGCAATGATAAAAATTGCCACTTCAAACGGCGCTATCCAAGAAAAAATAACTAAAACTGTTAATGTTATCCACACTAAAAAAGCCGGAAATATTTCCAATAATCTATAAATTATTCTCTCTTTTTTATCCTTTAAGTCGCTAGACTGAGCGACCTTTAAATAGTAGTATTTTTCTGGAAACATATTAAATGAAAATAGCATAGATATTGATTTTTTACCAGATTTTTACTATTATTTGGAAATTGTTTGAAGGTTAGTGATTGGCAATTGGTATTTGTTTAAAAAGTAGAAATTGAAAATTAGAAATTTCGTAAAATTATTAAAAAAATTTTACGACTTGGCCCTATCGTCTAGTGGTTAGGACAACAGCTTTTCAAGCTGTGAACAGGGGTTCGATTCCCCTTAGGGCTACAAGGAATAGTTGGTAGTTTTTAGTTAATAGTTAGTAGAAAAAAGAACTTTAAAAAATAACATAAGGGGATAACGCCATGACCAGACCCGACGAAAAAGAAATAGAGAAGTTTGAGAAAATAATAGAGTCAATAAAACAGTTGGAAAAAGCGCTAAAAATAAAAATCAAGGAGGCGAGAATGAATCCATTGGATGGAATAATGAAAATGCGAAAAAAAATCATCAAAACACGCGATACAATAAAACGGCTCCAAGAAAAAGAAAAGAAGTTACTTAAAGAAATTCAAAGTAAATGTAAACATAAATCCATAATAGAAACCCCCCACCACGAAGGAATTTTTGGTATAAATCCACCACGCAGAATCTGCCTGATGTGTAGCATCGAAGAAGTCAAACAAGATGATAAATGGGGATGTGGATATAAAACACTAAGAGAAATACCGATTAGAATAGTTACGATAAAAGAATTCTATACTTATAGAGAGAGCTCAAATCTTTTGAAATGAAGCCGGTTCCCGTAGAATAATCTAACTGAAAAATCAAACGGAGCGTTACTAACGCTCCGTTTTTTTCTGGATTTTTTAATCAGTTAGTGGTAAATTTTTTATATGATAATTCTCGCCATTGAAACATCATGCGATGATACTTCTGTTGCAATTATTTCCGTTCTAAACGAAAACGATCGCAACAAACTAAAAACTAAAAACTATAAACTAAAAACTGATTTTAAAGTTTTAGCAAATTTGGTATCGTCGCAAATCAATATCCATAAAAAATGGGGTGGGGTCGTGCCAAATCTCGCTTCCCGCGCTCACGCTAAAAATCTGCCGATTGTTTTTAAAAGAGCTTTAAAAGAAGCAAATATAACAATAGAGAATATTGACGCTATTGCTGTCACTATTGGTCCCGGCCTTGCGCCGTCATTGCTTATCGGCGTTCATTTCGCTCGCGCCCTTGCCTATAAATATAATAAACCGATAATTCCGATAAATCACATCAATGGACATATTCTTTCCGCTTTTTTTCAAAAAGCGGAAAATGTCAAATGTCAAATGTCAAATGTCAAATGTTCTTTTCCCGTGATGAATTTAATAGTATCTGGTGGGCATACTTCATTATATCTAATGAAAAATTATGGCAAATATGAACTTATCGGAAAAACACGCGATGATGCGGCTGGCGAGGCTTTTGATAAAGCCGCTAAAATGCTCGGACTCGGCTACCCGGGTGGGCCTGTCATTGCGGCACTTGCCGCAAGACAAGTTGAAAGTTTAAAGTTTAAAGTTAAAAGTGAACTCAAATTTCCGAGGCCGATGATTAATTCCAAAGATTTTGACTTCTCTTTTTCCGGATTAAAAACTGCGCTATTTTATTTTTTGAAAAATTTTTCAAAAACAAACAAAATAACTGAAAAAGTAAGGGAAAAAATCGCTCATGAATTTCAACAATCTGTTATTGATGTTTTGATATCTAAAACAATTTCCGCCGCCAAAAGATATGGCGCAAAAACCATCGCGATTTCCGGCGGCGTATCCGCCAATAATGAACTTAGGAAGCAAATGGAGATAAAAGCCGAAGAAAATAATTTAAAAATATTATTACCGCCAAAAAATATGACCACCGACAATGCTTTAATGATCGCAATCGCCGGATACCACAATCGCGACAAAAAAACTATTTGGGACAAAATTGATGCTGATCCAAATTTAAAACTCTGAGAAAACAAAAACAGCCACTCATTAAGAATGACTGTTTATAATTACAGCAATCCCACAAAATGAAAGCTTATTTTTATTTTGTGGGATTGCAACGTAATTTCAAGGGACTTTTTCACCTATTATCCTATTGCAGATTTTACAACGATAGATAACACCTGATTTACCTTCCTCTGCTTCAAATTTCATCGGTCTCCCCTTAACCCATCCGCACTCCATCCGCCACTCTCCAAATTTAATCTTGGCGCAAAGATATGCCATTTCTTTATTAGCTCCGCAACCGGCCTGCGCCCTCCTGAACGAATTGGTTTTTACTATTTCAATAAAAGGCTCACTGTTTTCAGAAAAAAGACTCTTAATGTAAAACGAAGCAACGCCGCGATCATGACAAATTTGTCGGATAAAAATCAATCTTTCCGACAAAACACTCATCAATGAAAATCGGATATCTGTAATTTTTCCATTAAATTTTTTAAGTTTATCATTCTCATTCTGCGTTAATCTTCCAATAATGGATTTCAACTCCTTATCGATCGTCATCGTAAATCCTCCTCTTTATTTTTAAAAGAACTGAGCCACCTTACTTCCCGTTGCTCTTTTTCGCTCCGATAATTTTATCCACAATACCGTATTTTAACGCTTCGTCTGGTGACATATAAAAATCCCTATCCGTATCTTTTTCCACCTTCACAATCGGCTGGCCAGTATGTTTTGATAAAATCGAACTGAGTTTGTCTTTCATTTTCAAAATATGCCTTGCGGAAATTTCAATATCAGTCGCTTGCCCCTCAACTCCGCCCATCACTTGATGAATCAACACTTCGGAATTAGGCAAAGAAAATCTCTTGCCTTTCGCGCCTGCAGTAAGTAAAACCGCGCCCATAGAAGCAGCCAATCCTACACAAATCGTAGAAACGTCGCATTTAACATATTGCATAGTATCATAAATGGCAAGGCCGGCCGTCACTGATCCGCCCGGACTATTGATATAGAGTTTTATGTCTTTTTCGGAATCTTGATTTTCCAAAAACAAAAGCTGAGCAATAATAACATTTGCCATATTATCCGATATCTGTCCGCCAAGAAAAATAATCCTATCTTTTAAAAGACGGGAATAGATATCATAAGCCCGCTCGCCCTGAGGGGATTTTTCAATAACTGTCAAGATTTAAGTTTCAAGTTTTAAGATTTTGCCAATTTTTCCAATAATTCAAACACTTTTTCATTCATGATAATATTTTCAGTATAGCCGTGTAATCTGTCATGGTCAATATTTTGAGTTTGATCGCCCAATTTAGTCAAAACTTCTTTCATTTTTTCAGCCAACTCTTCATCGGAAATTTCGATATTTTCCGACTTGCCAATTTCGCGCATCACAAGCGCAATCCTCACCCTCTCAATCGCTTTGTCACGAAATTCTTTTTTTAAATCATCCCGAGTTTTCTTGATGTGTTCGAGATATTTATCAAACTCCATACCGCGATGCTTAATATCATGCTCCAATTCATAAATCATTTTTTCCAATTCTGATTCAATCAATTCTTCGGAAATATCCATTTCCGACTGGCTAGCTACTTTTAGGATCAGGGCGATTCTGAATTTATCTTTTTCCGCCTGATTTTTCTCGTTCAAAATACCCTCCTCAATACTCTTTTCAAGTAACTCCAAATTTTCAAAATGGCCGATGCTTTTTGCAAATTCATCATCTAATTTCGGCAAATCTTTTTGCATGAGATCGTCGATATTCACTTTAAAATCTATTTTTTTTCCGGCAATCTGATGATTAATAAAGTCTTGGGGAATATCTAAAGAAAACTCTTTTTCTTCTCCAGTTTTAAGTCCGATCAATTGATCTTCAAAGCCCGGCGCCAATTTACCTTCTCCTAAAATAATCGGGTGCTGTTTTTGATCAGCTCCCTCTATTTTTACTCCATTATTTCTAAGCTCATAACTGACTACCGCCAAATCCCCTTTTTGAGACGGTCTGTCAATTTTAATATATTTCGCTCTAGAATTTAGAATCCAATTCAAAGCATCTTTCACTTCTTTTTTATCTACTTTAACTTCCTGTTTTTCCGTCTGACCGCTCTTTTTTGCAATTTCCCTGTAATCCGCCAATTTTATTTCTGGAGAAACCAAGATTTCCGCCTTATATTCCAATTCTTTATTGGGAATAAATTTTACAACTTCTATCTTGGGACGCGAGATAACCTCAATATCATTTTCCAGTAAAATTTTAGAATAACTATCTTCAATTGCAACATTTACGGTCTCATCATTAATGCGATTTTGACCGATATGTTCAACTACAAAATGTTTCGGCGCCTTGCCCGCGCGGAATCCCTTTATCTTGGCATGTTCAGAAAAATTCAAAACCGCCTGATCAGCATATTTTTTCAGATCGCCAGCATCAAGCGTAATAATCAAATTTATTTTTGATTTTGGAAGTTTTTCCAGTTTAAAATCCATATTTCGCCAAACAATACAAACATACTAATTCGCCGCGGCGAATTCGTTGCATTCGCATAAATTTGTATATTGGTATCAGATTTAATTTCCAAATTTCTCTCCGTAGAGTTCCTGCCCTTCTTTTATGATTTTTTTCGCATCTTCCCTTCCTCCAAAACCATTAACTTCCACGGTCTTTCCTTGTAAAATCTTATAATGTTCAAAATAATGCTTTATCTCATCAACGGTATGTGGCGGCAAATCGGATAAATCTTTGACTTCTCTATAACGAGGGTCCCCGATTGCAACTGCTAAAATTTTTTCATCTTTTTCTCCGGAATCAACCATATAAGCAACGCCTATCGGACGAACTTCCACTAAAACTCCAGGATAAAGAGGGTATGTGGTAAAAACTAATGCATCCAAAGGATCACCGTCATACCAATGAGTTTGCGGCAAAAAACCGTAATCAGCCGGAGAAAACATAGCCGCATGGATAACACGATCCAATTTAATAAGACCTGTTTCCTTATCTACCTCATATTTATTGGCGCTCCCGCGAGGAATTTCAATTATTACATTGAATTCTTCGGGAACTTTATTACCAAGAGAAACTTCCTTACAAAGATTCATTTTTTATATGATACCAATCTACCAATACATACTAATAATACAAATAATACAAATAACTCATTTTAAGATATTCGTATTATTCGTTACATTCGTATCAATTCGTATATTAGTATCAAACTACTCATTAACTTCTTTTTCAATAACTTTTTCCGGAACATTCATCTCCTCTTCAACCGCTTCCTTAAATTCCGCTTCTTCTTTTGATTCACCATCTTTCGGTTCATCCACGGTTAGAATTTCTTCTTTCGGAATAATCGGTTCAGCTGAAGCGCCTTCAACTATTTCTTCTGGTTTTTCCATTGATCTAACATCTATTTTCCAGCCGGTTAATTTCGCGGCAAGCCTTACATTTTGCCCACCCTTACCGATAGCCAATGACAATTGATCGCCGGGCACTAAAGCTGTTGCCTCCCTCCTGTCGCCAATTTCAATGTTGACAATTTTTGCGGGAGACAGAGAATTAGCAATAAATTTAGATATATCTTCGGCCCACTCAATAATATCAATTTTTTCTCCGCCAAGTTCTGAAATAACCGCCATTACGCGAGTGCCTTTTTGTCCCACGCAAGATCCAATAGGATCAACCCCCTCTTGATTTGAAATTACGGCGATTTTACTGCGCGCGCCAGCTTCCCTAGCAACTGATTTTATTTCAACCGTGCCAGAAGCGATTTCCGGCACTTCCAAAGAAAAAAGCTGTTCCAAAAATTTCGGATGAGATCTTGATAAAATAACTTGCGCTCCCTTGGGAGTCGTTTCCACGGATATAACATAAGCTCGCGTGCGAGAACCGATGCGATATCTCTCGCCAGGAATTTGATCATACGGAAACATCACACCAGTCGCTCTGCCAAGATCAATAAAAATAGTTCTTCCTTCAACTCTCTGAATAATACCACTAATAATCCCTCCTTTTTTAGATTGATATTCGGAAAATACCGCTTCGCGCTCCGCTTCTCTTAATCTTTGCATAATAACCTGTTTAGCGGTTTGAGCAGCAATGCGGCCAAAATCTTCGTGAGGAGTCAATTCAAAAACTATCTCCTCCTTCAATTGAGCGTCTGGTTTTATTTTCTGCGCTTCTTCAATTATGATATGCCGCTCCGGATTGAATCTAACTTTTCGTTCACCATCTTCGGATGCTTCTCCGTCTGGCATGACTTCAACTTCGATTTGCTCCTCTTCAATTTCAGTATCCTCTTTTTTAAGCATACTTTCATCAACCACAATCTTCACTTGGGACATAGCTATTTTTCCGGTTTCCATATCAAGCTTTGCCTTTATAATTTGGCCCCTTTCGCCAAAATCCTTTTTATAGGCAGCCGCAATAGCCATCTCTATGGTTTCGATGACTTTATCTTTTTGAATTCCTTTTTCCTCGGAAATCTGATTTATTGCTGACAAAAATTGTTTATAATCCATAATAAATTAGCAACTAGCGACTAGCTATAAGTGATGAGCTAAATGCTAATCGCTAACTACTAATCGCTACCCAAAATAAAATCCGACCTCTCGGACGGACTTGAAAAATCATCTCTTCAATAGATTAAAGATACCACCTCTTTATCTTTCAGTCAATGATTCTGGCACAACGCAGTAATAAAATTTGACATGGATACATTATATCTTTATTATCAATATTATGATATCTAAACAAAACCAATCCCAAAAATCAAAATTTATGTGTATGACCGTTCATAAAAGAGCGGCATATTTTGCTATGAGAATGTTCTAATCTTAACTCTCAACGCAATATTTATAAAAACCGCTCTTCATGTTAGAGCGGTTTTTATATTTTTTAATATCTAGAAACATAACTATGAATGAAACACACACAAGAAGCATAATAAAAGGCATAAGCTACAGAATTATCGGCGCATCCGTGACTACAGCAACAGTATTTGTATTCACAGGTAATACAACTGCCTCTCTGGGGATCGGCCTGACAGAGGCGTTAATAAAGACAATAATCTTCTATTCTCATGAAAGAGTTTGGCTCAATATTAAATGGGGCAAAAAATATATAAAAAAATAATTATAATTTGATTTTTAATATGCTATTTTAATATTTTATTTTTACTATTTAATTTTAATTCACTGATATAAAAAATCCGACCTCTCGGACGGACTTTAATTCGTTTCTTATTAGTAAATCCATAATAAACTTTTTTTAAAAAAATAGTCAATACCATAGATTGTGCTTACAAAAAACCCCGCTTTTACGGGGTTTTATTATTCTTTCTGACATTGCGGACATTTTATTCTTATTATCTTAAATCCCTTTAACTTCATCTTTTGTTTAAATTTCAAATTATGAGAATAATCCATCCATTCACTTTTATTATTTTGCACTTGATGATGACGGTCGCACATCTTGATGATTTTCTTCATCATCCGCCTCCTTCTTTCTCATATATTTTACCAAAATTATAGTAAAATATGAATTGCTTTGAATTGCGAAATATCTTGTTTTAAAAAAACTAAAATAAATATACGTTTCTCAAAAAATAAGTCAGTTAAAATAATTTATATCCTAAAAAGAATTTTGGCGTTTTTCGTAGTTTGCTTTTCCAATTCTTCAAAAGAAATCTCTTTTATTTCCGCAATTTTTTGCGCGGTGTATTTTACGTAAGATGGCTCGTTCCTTTTTCCCCGCATTGGCACCGGCGTAACATACGGCGCATCTGTCTCCACTATAATTCTATCCAAGGGAAGTTTTTTAATATCTTCATTGTGAGAATATTTCGGGAAAGTCACCACTCCGGCAAATGAAATATAAAATCCCATTTTAAGATATTCCCCGACATTTTCCCATGCGCCATTCCCGCCAAAAAAATGCATCACACCAGGCGGATTAGTTAAAAGTTTAAAGTTAAAAGTTAAAAACTCAATTAAATCATCATGGGCATCGCGACAATGAATTATGAGGGGTTTATTTATTTTATTCGATAATTCAATATGTTTTATAAAAAGCTCTTTTTGTTTTTCCTTAATTCTTGATTCATAATTCATAATTCTATTTAATCCGCCCTCGCTTTCAGCTTCGGCGGATGCTCGTTTTTGTATCCGCTCGCTTTCCTCGCGGACAAAAATGGCATAATCCAGTCCCGTTTCCCCTATCGCCACTACTTTTTCATTTTTTGCTAATTCTAAAAATTTTTCTTCATCAAAAATCTCATTTTTATTATCATTAGGATGCAAACCAACGGCCGCATAAACTCCCTCCTTATATTCATTGGCTATCTGAACCGCCCGTTTTGAAGTCATAAAATCAGAACCGACATTTACGAGCCAAACATTTTCTTTCAGCGCCCTGTCAATGACTTCTTTATAATCATCTTTAAAATCAGGAAAATTTATATGAGTGTGGGTGTCAATTAACATAGAAGCTCTCCTTGTTTGTTTGTTAAAAAACTATTTATCATAGATTATTATATTATATTGCCTTATTTAATTCAACTCTAGGAAAAAGTTGTTTTATCTCGCCAATTTTTATTTTCTTTTCCTTCCAATTCATATCATCTATTTTCTCTTCAAAAATCACCTCAAAAATTTTATCGGAAGTTGTCGGCAAGAATGGCTTAATAAGCCAGGCAATAAAAACAACATTTTTTATTAACACAGATATTTCTGATATAAATTTATCTTGATCTTTTTTTGGCAATTCCCAAAGTTTTATTTTTTCTATTTGACGATCATTTTCACTCACAAATTGCCAAATCAATCCCAGTGCCTTTTCCAGTTCATAATTTTCCATATAGATATCATATTCTTTCTGGATTTTCTTCTTATTTTCATCACCGAAGAGATCCTGCACGTTAATAACAGTATTTCCCAAAATACTCTCGTTTTTCTTGGCAATCATCAAAACGCGATTCACCAAATTGCCAAGGCCTCCTGCCAAATCAGCATTATATTTTGCGTCAAATTTCTCTTTGGTAAAATCTACATCGGAAAACATAGACGCCTCAGCCAAAAAATAATACCTAAAAGCATCTGCGCCGTATTTTGTAATTATTTCAAATGGACTGACCACATTATCCAAAGATTTTGACATTTTCTGTCCAGCGCTCGTGATAAATCCATGAACCAAAATACTCTTGGGCAATTCAATGCCGGCTGCCAACAATACTGCCGGCCAAACAATAGCGTGAAATTTTAAAATATCTTTGCCTATTAAATGCGTGTCCGCCGGCCAATATTTTTTAAAATTATCAGTATTCTCCGCATAACCAATGGCGGAAATATAATTGAGCAGCGCCTCAAACCAGACATAAACATTCTGGGATTTATCTCCTGGCACGGGGATACCCCAAGACACTTGTTCGCTCGGCCTAGACACGCTCAAATCACCCATCTTGGAATCAATCATATTCAGCGCTTCCTGCCTGCGATTTTCCGGATATATTTTTATCTTATCCTCTTGCAATATTTTTTTAACATCATCAAGGTACTTGGAAAGCTTGAAAAAATAGTTTTCCTCTTTGATTATTTCCGGCTCTTTGAGATGATACGGGCATTTCCCGTCTTCAAGTTCGCGATTTGTCTTGAACGCCTCGCAACCGACACAATAAAGCCCTTCGTATTCTTTTTTATAAATATCGCCTTTTTCTTTTAAAATCCCCCATATTTTTTCCACGGTCGGCCAGTGCCTTTCTTTGTCAGTGGTCCTGATGAAAAAATCATTGGAAATACTAAGCACCTCTGCCAATCTTTTTATTTTCAGCGAATTTTGATTGGCAAAATCTTGCGGATCAAGCCCAGCTTTTTTAGCCGCTTCAAATATTTTCTTGCCATACTCATCAGCGCCGGTCAAGAAAAAAACGTCGTCACCCTTCAATCTCCGATAACGCGCCGAAACATCCGCCTGCACAAGCTCCCAAGCAAACCCCAAATGAGGCTCTGAATTTATATACATTAAAGAAGTAGTAATGTAGAATTTATTAGGCATATAAAAAATTAAATATAAAATAGTAAAATTACATATTAAAAATAAAAATTATTTTTTGCCTCTTAGGGTTAACAAACTAGATCCAAATATATTTGATATTTCATCCAATTCTTTCAAAAACCACTCAACCTCCATGGAGTCTGCTCTCTTTGTATCTCTTAGTATTATAAGCCACAACTTACTTTCATTCGCTGACTTCAGAGAGTGATTAAAAAAATTTGCGAAATCTTTCTTACTACTGGCTGATTGCCCTTCAATATAATTTCCTATAATACTCGTGCCACTCCTCAATAATTAATCCCCTATTCTCCTAGAAACATTGTCGTTCGGTAATTTATCAATAAATTTAATTAATTTTAACGTAAAATCATACAGCCTTTTCTTAAATTCATTTTTAAATTTTAATTTGTCATTTTCCATTTTAATTTTTAATATTTGATTTTATAATCACCACAAACTCTCCTTTTATTATACCACCTCTCAATTTTTCCAGAACTTCGCTTGGCGTTCCGCGGTAGATTGTTTCGAATTTCTTTGTTAATTCCCTGTTCCAACGCCTTGATAATCCGGTGGGTGGATTCATAAAAAACTACTGTTCTTTTTTGGGACTCCTCCAAAATATTCACAAAAAATGTTTGCCTGCCCTTTTTGTGCGGCGGAAATCCCAAGAATAAAAATTCGTCAGTATCAAAACCCGATATAGAAAGTGCCGCAATTGCGGCATTAGGACCGGGAATTGGCTCAATTTTTATTTCTCCTCCCAATTCTTCCAAGACTTTCCCTATTAATCTCTGACCCGGATCAGATATCCCCGGTGTACCAGCATCCGAAACCAACGCCAAATTTTTGCCCTCCTTCAAAAGATTGATTATATAATCAATCTTTTGAAGTTTTGAATGTTGATGATAGCTAAGTATTGGCTTTTTAATTTCGTATCTTTCCAATAATATCTTTGTCACCCTTGTATCTTCGCAAAGTACTAAATCAACCTCATTTAAAATGCGGATTGCTCGAAATGAAATATCTTCAAGATTGCCAATGGGAGTCGCGACGATGTATAATTTCATAAATCAGCTCGACAGCTCTTTAGCCAAAATTGCTAACGAGTTAAATAGCGAAACCGTTAACGAGCTAATAAGCTATGATATTATCTTCTCATATTATCACAGGCGCAGCGCTTGGCGCTAATTTTCAAAACATCTATCTAATGCCGACTGCCGCAATAGCTCTGCACTTTTTTCTGGACAAAATTCCCCATTATGATTACACAATAAAACCATTCTCTTTTATTGTTTCCGCGAAAGTATTTGCAGACATCGGTATCAGCGCAATAACAATACTAATTATATACTTATTCTTCAATCCCAATATCAATCCTACCTATGTCATTGCTGGCATATTTTTCAGTGTATTGCCAGACGGATTCTTGCTTATTTCTTTTATTTTCCAAAATAAATGGCTGCAGAAATACCGTCAATTCCATGATTTTTTCCACTGGCAAAGCCAAAAAAATCCGGAAACAAACGGAGAAGAAAAAAAGATTCCAACTTTTTGGAATCTTTCCGCGCAACTAATTGTTATTATAATAGCGTTGTACTATCTGCTTTAATTAATTAAAAATTTATATAAGTATATCCTTATTCTGCTCGCCTAAATCTCCCAATATCTCAACAATCACCGCCGCCACAGGCACAGCAAGAAGCATTCCAATAATTCCCCCTAATTCTGCTCCAACAAGCAATGCAATAATAATAATAACGGGATTCAATCCCACCGCTTTTTTCATAACATTGGGCACAATCACATTATTTTCAAATGGCTGTAAGAACGCATAAAATACAACCGTCAGAATCCCGGTTAGAGGCGAAACCAGAAATCCCAGAATAATAGCGGGAATAGAAGCAATAATCGGACCAGCCATAGGCACAAGCTCGAATATTGCCGCAATTATAGCCAGAACGAAAGCATATGGCACGCCAAGAATAGTTAAACCGATAAAAACCAAAACTCCGACAATTAACCCTAAAATAAGTTGGGCTTGGAGCCATTTCCCAAGCTTTCTATTAGTGCGTTGCCAAAGATCCAAGACATATGGCTCATATTGCCTCGGGGAAATAAACTGCAAAAATTTCTTCACGCCATCTTCTTGTAATGAAAGATAAAAAGATAAAACAAAAGTTATAACCACCATCGCAACTCCGCTAAAAATATTCCTGAACAGAGAAAGAGCGCCTCCGCCGGCCATCAAAAAATAATCTTCAATCTTTACAAGCAAATCTTGGGACTTGGTCATTATCAAGTCTTGCGTAGTGAAACTTTCAAACCCGAAATAACGGCTTATTTGATTATAATGATCGGATAGGTTCTCAATCATCTGACCAGTTTGGAAAAGTAAAAGCGGAACCACCAGATAAGAAATCCCGACGAGGATAAGAATGCCGACAATATATATTGATATGACATTGATCATTCTTGGCAAACCAAATCTTTGAAGTTTAAAAGACCATCTATCAACAGCAGAGGTAATGATGACGGAAAAAAAAATCATTACCAAGATATCGGAAATCAGATACGCAATCCAAATACAAAAGACAACAAACGCCGCCTTAATTAAAGTTTTAACAGAAACATCAATGGGATGTGCCATAATTTTCTAAATTTTTTCTAAAATTGTATCGCGAATATAATTAACTGATTGCTATTTTTGATAATCATATCATATCTTTAATATATCATCAAAAATTTTTCTATCCTTAAACGGCCCAATGAGCGCCAAATTCATTTTCTCATTTTGGAATACTTCACGCGCAACACCTAAAATATCTCTTCTTGTTACTTTATTTATCTTTTTAAGCACTTCTTCGGGCGTCATAATTTTCCTGGTTATAATTTCTTGACCACCAACAAATGACGCCCATTCATCTGATGTTTCAAGTCCAATTAAAGTTTTGCCCTTAAAATTATCCTTCGCCTTTTTGAGTTCTGCATCCGTTATCCCCTTTGTCTTTATTTTCTTTATTTCATCCAAAGTTTCTTCAAGCGCTTTTTTGACTTTATCATTACCCACGCCAGCATAAATCGCCAAACATCCCGTATCCGTGGAATGGTCAGTACCACTGTGAATGGTGTAGGCAAGACCCTGTTTCTCACGAATTCTTATAAAAAGCCGTGAACTCATCCCCTCTCCGAGTATTAAAGACAACACCGCGAGAGCAAATCTTCTTTTATCAAAAATATCAAAAGCGCGAAACGATAAACACCAATGAGTTTGATCTGTTTGTTTGGAATTAATCAAAATTTCCGGATGATGCTGATTTTCCACCACTTTCGGTTTTTCCTGCGGATTTTGCAAATTTAATCTTGTAAAATATTTATTGATTTTCCCTAAAATTGCTTTTTGGTCAAACTTGCCGCTAACAATTAAAACCATATTTCCCGCGCCGTATTGAGATTTATAATATCTCACCAGTTCTTCTCTGGAAACCGTAGAAATTATCTCTTTGGTGCCTAAAATATCCCGACCCGCTGGCTGATCGCCATACATTAATTTACCGAGTAAATCCCACACATGTCTTCGCGGATTATCTTTCACCATATTCATCTCTTCAATAATCACGCCTCGTTCTTTGTCCATCTCTTTTTTGTCAAATTTGGAATTAAGCAACATATCCGAAACAATATCCAACGCCAAATCCAGATGAGTCCAGTCAACCTTAACCCAATATCCCGTCCGCTCTTCCCCGGTAAAAGCGTTAAAAAATCCGCCGACTCCATCCAGCTCTTCGGAGATAGAAAGCGTGGTCGGACGTTTTTTTGTTCCCTTAAACATCATATGTTCCAAAAAATGCGAAAGACCGTTGATTTCTTTTGCCTCATATTTTGATCCGGTCGCAAAAAGAGCCAACACCGTCACACTCGTCGCGTCGCGAAAAGGCACTGTTATCACCCGCAAATCATTTTTTAAAGTTTGTTTTTTAAATGCCATGATTTTCCAAATTTTAAAACGAAATGCGCAAAATTTGGTTAAAATCATGAGCACCCCGCTTAAATTTTTAAACTGATATTTATTATATTGTAATTTTAGTGAGCCGCAGGCGATACCGTGAGATATATTCCGAAATAAAATTAATGTCTATTTGGAATTTAGGCGGGGTCGCCATGATTTTTACTTTATTTTTTCTCTTAAATAATTTTTTAATTCGCTCGCCCTGACTCTTGTTTGCTCGAGCGTATCTCTATCGCGAACAGTGACAGTATCATCTTTTTCAATCGTATCAAAATCTACGGTCACGCAATAGGGCGTACCGATCTCGTCTTGTCTTCTATACCTTTTGCCGATATTGCCACCATCATCCCACGCGACGCGCATTTCTAATTTTAAATCATTATAAATTTCGCGGGCTTTTTCCACAAGTTGCGGTTTATTGGCAAGTAATGGAAACACTGCCACCTTATAGGGCGCGATGATTGTTGGTAACTTCAAATAGGTGCGGATTTCGCCATTAACTTCATCTTCCGTATAAGACTCCGAGAGCACTGCGAGCAATGTCCTATCCACACCAAATGTCGGCTCAATCACATGAGGCAAAAATCGTTCACCAGACATATCGTCAAAATATCTTAAATCCACACCGCTTTGTTCCATGTGATTTTTCAAATCAAAATCCGCGCGATAAGCGATGCCGTAAAGTTCTTTTCTGCCAAAGGGAAAATCGTATTCAAAATCCACCGTACGCTTGGAATAATGCGCTCGTTCACCATCTGGCACCTCCAAATGATGAATTTTATCACTGGACAACCCAATCAAATCCATCCATTGATGCATTTGGTCCAGCCAATATTCAAAAAATTCCTGCCAATCTTTTTCCCTGACAAAATATTCTATTTCCATCTGCTCAAATTCTCTGGTGCGAAAAATAAAATTTCCGGGAGTAATCTCGTTGCGAAAAGCCCTCCCCATTTGAGCAATGCCAAACGGAATTTTCGGATGCATAGTATCAATGATATTTTTAAAATCCACAAACATCGCCTGAGCCGTCTCGGGACGCAAATATGCAAGCGCCGACTCATCCTCTACTGGGCCAATAAAAGTCCGAAACATCAAATTGAACATTCTCGGCTCGGTCAATTCGCCCTTGCAATCCGGGCAAATTTTTGTGTCTTCCGGCAAATGATCGGAGCGAAATCTCTTTTTGCATTTTTTGCAATCCACCATCGGATCGGCAAACCCGGCGGTCGTGTGCCCCGATGCTTCCCAAATTTTCGGATTCATTATTAGCGCCGCGTCTATTCCTTGCATATCGTCGCGACCATGAACGAAAGTTTTCCACCAGAGATTCTTGATGTTATTTTTAAGTTCCACGCCAAGCGGACCATAATCCCAGGAATTAGCAAGTCCGCCGTATATTTCCGACCCTGGAAACACAAAGCCCCTTCTTTTACATAAAGAGACAATTTTATCCATCAAATCAGATTTTTCTGTTTTATCTGTCATGCTTTTAACTTACAACTTATAACTTTATAACTAGCAATGATTCTCTACGGCGAATCATTGCGCCACCGTCCAACCTCGATTTTCTATTATATAAGAATCTTCGAGTAAATAAGTCGTCTTTCCTTCCGATTGTTTGGAAATAACAGCGTTAGTAAACGAATCTATGGCGCTTAAATTTGTCCCGAATATCAAATCAAGCGATCGCCCTATATCCGCAATGCCGGGAATAATGGAAATCTGAAATGCCGCTTGCATCGCCGGCATTATAAATCCGGTGCCCGCCGGAATTTTGCCAATATTCCATACGATCTTTCCGGTCGCCTGTTCGTGAGTTATATCATAATTGGACGGACTAATTTTCCCCTCCCAAATAACACTTGGGGGCAGAGACGCTTCAATACGGGCATTATCAATATCATTAGATGTATTAGTCAGTTGCCAAACAATGTTATAGGCGGTCTTTTGAGTAAGTCGTGGAGGAATAGGGCCGAAATTTTCAATTGGAGCATTTTTATAAATCCCCCGTACGGAAACCGCAATATCGGTATTTAATTTAGCATTAACTCTATCTTCGTTGCCAATTGGTATGCCTTTTAAAGATTCTGGAATTTGATCTGATTCAATTTTAGCGTTGCTGGAAACTACAAAATTCTTATCATTGGGGCCGGAAACATCCAAGATTCTTTTTAATCTGACCGAAAAAGACACCGCTCCTTCCTCGCCGGGGCTAAGCAAAGCAAGCTGGCGCACTCCTGATGCATTCCAAATGATACTATTTGTCGCGCCCGAAAATGACCCCCATTTTATATCAAGAGTTTTAAAATCCACCACCTTTCCGTCAAGTTTTGCCGATATCACAACATTGGGAACCGCAATATCAGAAGTGTTACGGTAAGTTATCTTGTAGTTCAAAATATCTCCGGAAGAAACAGACAATTCTCTGGCATCATTCACTGTCTGGTAAACAAATAAAATTGTAGACGAGATTACAACGGAATATTCGTTTGACGCATAGATGGTAAGCTGCTCTTTTTCACGCCTCCCGATAGCCGCTTGAAATAATTTTACTTCATTGTCCTTTCCGCTTAGCATGCCTTTTATTTTTATTTTTCCCGTTTCTCTTCCTAAGATTTTATCAAAATCCCACGTATCATTTGAAAAAGAAGGGGATGGCTCAGCGCTGGAAAATATAAATCCTTCCGGATATTTAAGTTTTAATTGCATGTCCGGAAAAATCGTTTCAGATAAATTTTGATATTCCAAAAACAACTCCGTTTCATTGCCCGAGACAGCCCGAGGAGGCATATTCATGACAATAGAAAACGGCGTTTTACTGATAATGGATTCAAAAACGGCCTTTGACTCAAGGAGTTTGCCTTGATTAGATGAATTCTGTCCCTTTGGCTTATATTTTAAAATAGCGTTGACTGCTAATTTATCATTTTTGGCTCCAAAAAATTGCCCGCTAAAAGAGGCGCTGGCTTCCCTACCTGAAACTATATCACCGATGCGCTTCTCTATTTTTAAAACACTGGAATCTTTCGGCACAGCTCCTTTTGGCCACTCAAAAATTAAAACGGCGTTTTCCAAATCAAAATCGCTCCCATTCTGATAAGAGACAAAAAATTGAATATTCTCTCCGCTCTCCACGGTTTCGGGACCCCTGATTTTTACCAAAATATCCGACTGTCTGAAAGTGCGAAAAAAATAGATATATCCAAAAACCGCCATTCCGACGAAAATCAAAAATAAAAAAGCGGCAAATAACCGGCTTAATAATTTTTTCTTTCTAACTTTTTTTACTGTCATATAATCTTCGGATTTTTCCTCTTCCCATCCTTTTGTAATCTGTTCCGGAACGATTTCTTTCGGCTGAAAAATTTCCGGAGCTTCCGGCCTTTCGCCAATTTGAGCCCCCGGCTGATAAAGCTTTTCCTGCAAAGATTCCAGGGGAGATCTTTTTTGATTATTCTGATTATCCATGATCAATATAATACCAGATTCTTGAGATATTCTAAAGTTCTTTCCAAATCATTCAATTCTTTTTTTGATAATTTTAATTTCATCATCAAATCTTTATTTTGCTTTTTAAAGACTCTCATAATCTTAATCGTTGACGATAAAATCGGAAATGCCATTGAATCATTTTTGAGCGCGCAATTTCCGCAAATAATCCCTCGTTCTTTGAAACTAAAAAAATGGTCTTTTTCTTTTAGAGTTCTTTTGCAAGAATTGCAATTTCTTAAATCCGGGGAAAATCCAGCCAATGAAATCAGACAAAATTTAAAAAAACTATTAGTTAAAGAGTCTGTGTCCTGAGAAATAAAATCCAAAATCAAATTCCAAATACTTTCATCAACATCGTCGGGTCCAATAATGTCGTCTAAAAAATCAAAAAATGATATTCGCGCGGCAGATACTCCCGTATTTTTTATCAAATTCGCTCCAGTAAGTGTCTTAAATTTTTTACCCAACACAAATTCAATATCAACTAAATCAAAAATTTGCAGATGGCTAGCCAATTTTGCGAGAGGCTTTTTCGTTCCCCGTCCCATAATCTCTATCTTCCCGGAATCCTTAGTATAAACAACGAAAATTTCATTAAACTCGCGATGGATATTCTTTTTAAGGACAATGCCTTGAGTGTGAAACAAATTGGATCAGTTTGTAGTTTATAGTTTTTAGTTTGTAGTTATCCGCCAACTGGCGAACTAAAAACTAAGAACTAATAGCTAAAAACTAATTTTTTATTCCTATCCAAACCTTTTCTTTTCTGCCATTACCAAAATCTAAATCAAAATCGCGCTTTATTAAAAAGGCTTCATTTTCCCTGCTACATCCGTTTAACAAATTCTTAGCCAAAACAGTCTTTTTGATTTCTTTAGCAAATTGTTCAAAAATGGTATTAATCCCGCGACTCCCGCAATAATCGATGGATACGATATCATTTGGAGTTAATTTCGCATCTTTTCGCATATCTTGGATATTGCGTACAATGTCGCGCATTATACCCTCAGCTCGCAATTCATTATTAAGTTTTGTATTTAATGCTACTTTCAAGCCCCCCTCTTCTGCAATCCTCCAACCATCAGCTTCTTTGATTTCCTTAACCATTAAAACATTTTTAATATTCAGCTCGTCTTTTATTAATTCCATTAAATCACTCTTCAGTTTCAGTTCTTTTGTTTTCACTTTTAACTTCGCTAGCGGCTGACGCACTTTCAGCTTATTTTGAGCCCTCAACTTCAAGCCCAAAGCAACAATTTTTCTAACAAGCGCCATCTCTCCAACTAATTCTCTTTTAATTAATTTTTTATCTACCCGAGGATAATTCTCAAGATGCACACTTTTCTCATGCCCTTCTAAATTATGAAAAATATACTCTGCCAAAAACGGAGTAAATGGCGCTATTAACTTGGATAAAGAAATTAAAATATATCTGATAGTTGCCGCCGCATTTTTATAATCCGTGGAATTTTCATCTCTAAATCTTCGGCGAGATCTCCTAATATACCAGTTAGACAAATCATCAACAAAATTATTTATCGCTCTACCAGCGGTAGTAGCGTCATAATCATCAAGGTTTTTAGTCACCTCTTCAACCAGCATATTGAATCTGGCCAAAATCCATTTGTCCAGGATATTATTTGATTTCAACTTTAAACTTTTAACATTCAACTTTGAACTTTTCTCGCCATACAATTTATAAAAGTTTAAGGTATTAATAATAGTCATAACAAAATTTCTTTGCCTATCCTGCAAATCCTTTTCATCAAATAATTTCGATTCTCCCACCGGATTTATCGTATAGAAATACCACCTAATGACATCAGAGCCGTATTTCTCTATCACTTCCCAGGGATTTATAACATTGCCTTTGGATTTAGACATTTTTTGCCCGGATTTATCCAAGACATGACCATTGGAAATAACATTTTTATATGGAATTCCTTTACCAAGTAATGTAGCTACGGCAAGCAACGTATAAAACCAACCTCGGGTCTGATCAATGCCCTCGCAAATAAAATCAGCCGGATAAGACAATCCCGTACCTACCGGCAGGCCAGATTTATTAATTCTCGCTTTATTCTCAAAAGGAAAATGCCATTGGGCAAAAGGCATAGCGCCGGAATCAAACCAAACATCAACAACATCAGGCACTCTTCTCATTGTTTTTTTGCAATTTTCGCAAGTAAGATCGATATTATCAATATATGGTCTGTGCAAATCCAAATTTCCTCTTTCATCCACTGGAGACGGTAAATACTTCTCCCTCCAAACATCGCCTGTTTTCGGATATTTCAATTTTAATTGCTTATCATAGCCCAGATGTTTTATCGCGCCCCCTAAAAGCCATAAAGGATCGCCGTGTCCGACTATTAAGATATTCTTAAACTCCATTTTGTCATCCACTTTTCTTAAAAATTCAAAAATTCTTTCTCTGACTTCATTCCAGCTCTCTCCACCATGTGGCGCGCGTTCAAATCTGTCTTTTTTCGTCTTAAAAAAAGCGTGATACTCCCTGGAAGATTTTCCATTATAAGATCCAAAAATAACCTCTCTTAAACGAGAGTCATAAATAACCCTTTTAACTCCCAAGGCCTCAGCTATCGCTTGAGCCGTATCTTTGGTCCTTTGTAAATCAGAAGCAAAGATGATATCAATCTTTCCTTTGTTTTCTTTTTTTAATTTTAAAACGGCTTTCTTTACCTGTTCTTCCCCCTTTTTTGTCAATTTAAAATTTTTCGGTTCCGGCCAACAGCCTATTAATCCTTTTTGATTGTTTTCCGCCTCGGCATGGCGCATGAAAAAATAGTTGTTTCTTGGTGTTTGATTTTGTGATAAATCTTCCAGACTTGAAATAACTTTCTTATTACCGCAACCCTGACAAATCCAAACTGGAAGAGGCGTACCCCAATATCTTTCGCGGGAAAAAGCCCAATCCTTCACATCGGAAAGCCACTCGCCGAATCTTCCGTCTCTTAAATGTCCCGGCACCCAATTCACTTTATTATTATTTACAATCAATTCATCGCGAAGCTGGCTCATTCCTACAAACCAAGTTTTTTTGGCATAATACAAAAGAGGCGTTTGGCATCTCCAGCAAAACGGATAATCGTGTTCGTATTTTTCCAATTTATATAAAATATTTTTTATTTTCAAATATTCTATTATCAACGGATCGGCATCTTTCACAAACATTCCCGCCCAAGGAATAATTTCCGGTTTAAATCTGCCCTGTTCATCCACAGTAAGTAAGGTTGATAAATTATTTTTCTTTGCTGTTTGCATATCATCTTCGCCAAAAGCTGGCGCGATATGAACTATACCCGTTCCATCCTCGGTGGAAATAAAATCTGCGCCAACAACAGTAAAATTTGGAGTTTGGAGTTTGGAGTTTGGAGTTTGGAATATTGGCTCATATTCCTCTCCAATCAATTCCCTGCCCTTAAATTCTTTTTCTATATGATAAGAGCCTTTTATCACATTTAAGCGGCTTTTGGCTAAAATCAGGGTATCTGCAGTATCAAAATCGGGTTTCTTTATCTGGCTTGGATCATAATCTTTTGCCGCTCTAATTTGAACATAATCAATCTCCGGCCCAACCGCAAGCGCGGTATTTGCCGGCAAAGTCCAAGGAGTCGTCGTCCATACAAGGAAATTGGAGTTTGGAGTTTGGAGTTTGGAGTTTGGAGAATTTCGAATTTCGAATTTTACATACACCGATGGGTCTTTGACTCTCTTGTATCCCTGAGCCACCTCATGCGAGGAGAGAGAGGTGCCACAACGAGGACAATAAGGCACTATTTTGTCGCCTTGATATAAAAGTTTTTTCTTATTTATCTCGCCGATTATCCACCATAAGCTTTCTATATATTTATTATCATAAGTGATATAAGGTTCTTTCATATTCACCCAATAAGCCGTGCGAGCGGTTATTTTTTCCCATTCATCTTTGTATTCCCAAACCGATTGTTTGCATTTTTTATTGAAAAGCGCGATACCGTATTTTTCAATCTCCGGTTTTGACTGAATGCCCATTTTTTTCTCCACCTCGAGTTCCACGGGTAAACCATGCGTATCCCAACCGGCTTTTCTTTCTACCAAAAATCCCTGCATGGTCTTGTACCGGCAAAAAATATCCTTGAAAGCGCGCGACAAAATATGGTGAATACCCGGCCGGCCATTGGCAGTCGGCGGTCCGTCAAAAAACACAAACCTTTTTGATCTTGCTCTGGCTTTAAGAGATTTTTCAAAAATCTTTTTTTCTTTCCAGAATTTTAAAATTATCTCTTCTATTTTGGGGAAATTAAATTGCTCCATGTGTGTCATATTATCACAGTAAAACATCCCTATGCAACAAAACACCTCTACCATAGTAGAGGTGTTTTGATAAACTTATAACGGTAACACGCTTAGGGTTAGTTTTTAATTGTTAATTGTTCACCCCGAGTAAAGTCGAGGGGTTAATAAAATTATATCACATTTTCTCTGGAGCAGAAACGCCAAGTATATTCAGCGTATTTTTCAGCGTTATTTTAGTTGCTTCAATCAACGCCAAACGCGCGCCGGTTAATAATTCATCATCTCCAATCACCCTGCACTCGTGATAAAAATGATGAAATTTATCCGCTAGTCCAATGGTGTAATGCGTCAACCTATGTACTTGATAATCTCTGGAAATTTCCTCAATCAATTCCGGAAATCTCAAAAGCTCCTTTATCAGCTCTAGTTCGCTTTCGGTTGAAAGCATTTCCAAATGCGGATTTCTGATTCTTGATTCTTGATTCTTGATTCTTGCCTTTTTAAGGATGCTCTGTATCCTCGCATGCGCGTACTGCACATAAAAAACGGGATTTTTAGACGATTGTTCTTTCATTAACTCCAAATCCAGCTCCATATGGGTATCCAAAGATTTCAAAAGATAAAAAAATCTAACACTATCAAGACCCACCTCATCAATCAATGATTTCATTGTCACCACCTTGCCTTTCCTTTTTGAAAGTTTTATCTTTTTATCACCCTCTTTCAAGGAAACCATTTGAGTTATTAAAATATCTAACACCCCATTAAATTTCAGCATCTTAAGAGACGCTTTCATACTCTTCACATGACCTTGATGATCAGCGCCCCAAATATTTATCAGCCTGCCAAACCCCCTCTTAATTTTATTCGCGTGATACGCAATATCGGGCAAAAGATAAGTTGGAGTATGCACTTCATCTGATCGCACAAGTACTCTGTCTTTCGAATCGCCATACCCTCCTATTTTCAACCACTCCGCTCCTTCTTTTTTATAAACAAAATTATTATCTTTAAGCCACTTATGCATTTTTTCAACCAACTTTTTTTTATACAACTCATCTTCTTCCGAAAACCAAATATCAAATTTTATTTTTAAATCTTTTTCAATGAATTTTTTAAGATCCCTTAATAACTCCCCCGCCATCAAAAAACCAGCCTCGCAATAAAGCTTTTCTTTATCTTTCGTATTTTTTATTAAAACTTTTAATTTTGAACTTTTAACTTTTAACTTTTCCTCAAGGTAATCATTAAGATATGCCTCTCCCTCGCCAACCGACGTTTGCCCCAAAGTTTTAATTTGTGTGCTGGCTTTCGCATTATTTATATAATATTCCTTTTTTACAATATACCCGGCTTTAGTCAGGACTTTAGCCAAGACATCCCCCCAAAAAGCATTACGACCATGACCTAAATGAAGTTGACCCGTAGGATTAGCTGATAAAAATTCGAGTAATACTTTTGACATACGACCCCTAACCCTTGACCCTTGAATATTCCCATACCCATCTTTTTGTTTTAAAATTTCTAAAATTTTATTTTGAATATATTTATCAAATAAAAATATATTCAAAAAACCGGGATGCACAATCTCTACCCCATTGATAATTCCGGTTTTTTCTCTTTCTTCCAAAATTAAATCACCTATTTTTGTCGCTATTTCGCAGGCATCTTGGTTTAGAATCTTGGAAAGTCGCAACGCTATATTGGAGGAATAATCTCCGTGAATTTTTTCTAGAGGCCTATCAATCTCCACTATTGGTTTGCCGTCTTTAATTAAGTCAAATGACAGAAAAATCCCGCTTTTTTGCGCCACCAGAATTGCCCTTTCTATTATTTTCCTAATATCGTCTTTCATAAAATCAGTCTATAAAATATCTATAAAAAATAAAAGTCCCCCTACTGGACTCTTAATAATCAAACCTTAATCGAAATAATCCCCGACTAAGAATTGGCGCTTAAAACAATTTTTGCAAACTCTTCCGGATCCAGGCTAGCGCCACCAATCAAAACCCCGTCAATGCCATCATGCGAAATAAATTTCTCCACATTTAAAGCGCTGACAGATCCCCCATATAAAACCGGCAAATTTTTTGCCGCCAATCCCAATATATTCATCGCCGTTTTTCTTATCAATACCGCGGCCATCATAGCGCCCTCGGGGGTATCTGGGGTGCCTGTGCCAATCGCCCAAACTGGCTCATAGGCAATAATAATCTTACCCACATGAGATTTTTGTACGCCATTTAATGCAGCTGCCACTTGCTCTTCCACCACCTTGGGAATTTCATGAATATTCTCCCTATGATGCTCGCCAACGCATAGAATAATCTTGAGTCCAGCTTTTAACGCTACAGGAACTTTTTTATTTATCATCTCATCTGTTTCGTTAAGATACCTTCGTCTTTCCGAGTGACCGATAATCACATGGCTACATCCAAGATCAGAAATCATTTTCACTGAAACCTCTCCGGTAAATGCTCCTTCTTCTTCCCAAAAAACATCCTGAGCGCCTAATTTAATTTGGAGTTTAGAGTTTGGAGTTTGGAGTTTTTTTCTGAATGAATTCAGATACACAAAAGGCGGACAGATGACAATTTCTGAACTTTTCACTTTTCCCCTTCCCCCTTTCACTAACTTTAAATAGCTGACCAAAATTTGCTCCGCTTCTTTACTGGTTTGCGGATTCATCTTCCAATTAGCAACAATGATTTTAGCCATTTGATTTATATCTTAATTTTTCTTAAAAATTTTGCCGCTTTTTCCGGCTCTATCGCCGATATTTCAATCCCCGTACCAAGCTCAAATCCCGCCCATACCGAGGTTTTTGGCACCACTTCAATATGCCAATGATAATGATCATATTCTCCTCCAGCCACAGGCGCGGTGTGAATGAAAAAATTAAATGGCGGGTCGTTCAATCCTTTGTATAATTTTATCAGAGCCGTTCTCAGCGCCTCGGCAAGATGCAATCGATCTTCTTTTTCAGACAAAAATTTAAAAGATGATTGGTGTTTCTTGGGAAATATCCGCATTTCAAAAGCGGCCCGCGAAACAAATGGAGCAAAAACCACAAAAGCATCATTTTCAAAAATAATCCTTATTTTTTCTTTGCGCTCAAACTCAATCATTAGACAATGCACACATTGCCCCGTTTCATGAAAATGCCTTTTAGAGCCATTCAAACTTCCCGATACATCCGGAGGCACTACGGGCATCGCGATCAATTGCGAATGGGGATGACCAATGGAAGATCCGGCCTCTCTGCCATGATTGTGAAAAATAGTAATATATTGAATACAATCTTCCTCGGATAGCGCGCTAAATCTTTCATGATACGCCCTGACAAGTTCCGCAAGTTCGTCTTTGGAATATAAACTCAAGGCGTATCTTTTATGGTCTTCCAAAATAAAAAGTTCATGAAATCCGTAACCATTTGTCGTAGTATAAGGCCCAACTTTTCCAAAAACCTGACAAACTCCCTTGGACATAAAAGCGGGAAATTTATTAGGAACAACCTGCAAAAACCAATCATTGCTTTGGGGTTTAAAATATTTAAGCATGGGTTGTTCATGCCCGGAAGATTGGGGATCTTCAAAGGGACAGGTATTTCTTGAATGAAAAAATGACGCTGGTTTGGATTTGAAGGCATCGGGTCTTTTCCCCCTCCCCGTGGCAATCACCACCCAATCTCCAGATACTATATCACGACGAAGTTCGGAAACAGAGGGCTTTGTTTTTGAAAATCTTTTATTTTGTTTTTTACGCAACACGCAATATAAACATCTAATATTTGACATTTAACGCTTGACTGAATTTAGTCAATTATCAAATGTCAAATGTCAAATGTTATTATCTATATTTTCCCTTAATTAAATTCCATTTTATCTGCAAAAGTTCTTTTAATGTTGAAATATAGGCGGAAGCGCCCACTTTTGATTCACCCGGATTTATCCAAACAACCGGCACTTCTTTTATTTTATATCTGTGCTCTTTGGCAATTACTAAAATCTCAATATCAAAACCCCATCTCGTAATAGTTTGTCTCAGGAAAACATCTTGAGCCGCTTTGGCAGTAAAACATTTGAAACCCCTCTGAGTATCATGAATTTCCCAAATCGCCAACATACGTATCAGGAGCTTCGCCCAATGACCGACAAATCTGCGATACCAAGCCGCATGTTCCTCTATTTTCGCGCCAGCAACTTCAATAGATCCAATCACAACATCATAACCCTGTTCAAAATAAGGCCAGAATTTTTCTATTTGTTCTATAGAAACAGAACTATCCGCATCACTGAATAGTCTGTATTTCCCTTTTGCTTCCAGCATGCCTTGCCTAACCACATATCCCTTACCGTGATTTTCCTTATTATCTATCAATCTTAAATTCTTAACGGTTTTCATCGCCTCCCTGACAACATCCACAGTCCTGTCTTTTGCTCCATCATTAATGACTAAAATTTCATAAATATAGCTTTGTTTGCTTAAATATTGATCCAATTCAACCAATGATTTTCCTATACGATGCTCTTCATTATAGGCCGGTATTACTACCGATAAATAAATTTGTTCTGACATGAATTTTATATCTTATCGCTTTAAGTAAATTTAAGTATTTTCATACATATATTAGATATTAAAAATTAAATATCAAATATGCGTATTAAAAATAAAGCGCTAAAATATGTTTTTATTATACCATTTTTTATATCTTGTTTGTATTTTTTATTTTTTATATTTAATTTTTTATTTCATTTCTATCCAGCCATCCCTGTAATATCAGGGCCGCCGAACTTTCGTCAATATTCTGCTTGCCCACTCCTTGTTTATCAGCCATTTTTGAAGTCAAAATCTCATTTTCAAATTCTATCGGCAAATCAACGCCCTTGCCCAATTTTTGGGCAAATTCTTTTACTTTTTGAGTTTGCTCTGTTTCTTGCATGCTAAAAGACAATGGCAATCCCACTATAATTTTCTCAACTTCTTGTTCGCTACAAATCTTTTTTATACTATTAATTACTTTTTTATCGTTTTCTATAGTTGAAAATGGAAACGCGAAAACCCCCCGCTCATCCGACAGGGCAATACCTATCCTTTTATCTCCGTAATCAATTCCAAGATAACGCATAAAACATAAAACTTATAGCTTAAAACTTAAATTTTGAAATTTAAATATATTCAGAATACAAACTTCAAGATTCAAGATATTATACGTCCATTCTATCACAAGAAATAAAAAAGCGGGTTATCGTCTAAAGACGATAACCCGCAAAACTATCCTGCGACTCGCTTATAAAGAAACATGGGCATCAACCGCAGAATTATCTCCCGTGGCCACCATTTCCAGAAGGAACGAACACGCTCCTGCGTGGAGTCCGGGTCGAACCATTTATTTTCGGGGACCTGCCTAATTTCCCTGCAAACAAAGACCTTAATCTGCGCATCCGCTTCGCAAATGGCATACTTGAGGTCTCTAATGCAACGCCAGAGATGCGGTTTGGCGGCTACCACCCACAGCTTTCTTACTCCTTGCTGCTTTGCCCATTTTATCGCCCCTCTAGCTATCCGAAGAGTCGGCGGCGGATTACCCTCTCTTTCTTCAGCGCGATACCGCCTTCCAAGAAACCTGGGCATTTGTATGTCTCGCTGGGTATAAATCGGCGCAGGCATCACAACATCTCCTTGCCGCCACTCCCCCTGACTTAATGCTTTTCGCATCGCAATCTCAGCGATGCATTGATTGGATAGCGTAAAATGTGGAGTCCCAAATGCAAATGCCACAATACCCACAGAACCGTCACCGCAACCGCCGGAATCATTTTCAATCCCTCCTTCAATCTCTCCTTCCATACCCAATCCCATATAAAACCTCCATTTTAAGAGCTATTGCCATAATTTCCTTATGGCAGGAATTTTTATTTCTATTTTACTATATACGCTACTTTTATAACTTTGTCAATATTTCCGGATCATTTTCCGTGATGGCAATAGTATGTTCAAAATGAGCGGATAAACTTCCATCGGAAGTACGATAGCCAAAATGATCGCTACAAGATTTAATATGATAATCCCCTATAGTAGTCATTGGCTCAATGGCAAGCACCATTCCCACCTTGAGCTTTTCCCCTTGTCCTTTTTGTCCAAAATTGGGAATCTGTGGATCTTCATGAACACCGTAACCAACACCATGACCCACCAAATCGCGAATCACCGAAAAACCTGCCTGCTGAACATATTGCGAAATCACAAATCCAATATCTCCAATCGTATTTCCAACGACTGCTTCTTTTATTCCTTTATACAGAGACTCTTCTGTCGTACTGATTAATTTTTGCGCTTCTTTCGAAATTTCGCCAATAGCAACAGTAAAAGCCGAATCAGTGCAAAAATTTTTATACCAGATTCCGAGATCAAGGCCTAAAATATCGCCGTCTTTTAAAATTCTTTCCTGGCTGGGAACACAATGCACAATTTCATCATTTATGGAGGTGCAGAGCGTCGCAGGATATGGCGGCACATTTTTCTCGGATCTGAAATTTTTAAATGACGGCCTTGCGCCAAACTTTTTAATCAACTCTTCCGCAATCTCGTTTAATCTGGCAGTAGAAATTCCCGGCTTTGCCAAATGCGCGACATTTTGCAAAATCTCCGCTAAAATTTTTCCTCCCTCGCGGAGCTTTATTATTTCTTCTTTTTTTTTAAATGTAACCATTATTTTAATCGAGATTTTATTATATCGGATATTTCCCTATGAACCTCTTCTGGAGTTTTACGCCCGTCAACATCAAATAATAAACCCTTTTCTCTAAAATACTCTATGGCTGGTTCGGTTTTCTTAATATATTCATCAAACCGAAGCTTAAATTTTTCCGGATCATCAATGGTCCTGATAATAATCTCTCCGCCGCATTTTTTACAGATATTGGAATCATCACCGGCAAGCAGAGGTAGGCCGCACCTGGAGCAGAGCCTTCTGGATTTTATTCTTTTAAATGCCTCTTCAAAATCAAGATTAACAAAAAAAGCGAAAAGATTGCCTCTGCCGTAAAGCGGCTCCAATTCTTTTATTAAAACTTCTGATTCGACCAATCTTTTCGGCGAACCGGAATAAATAATTCCTTTATTTAATTTTTCCAGTTTTTTAGTTTCTTCTATCACCAAATCAACAACCCAATCATCGGTGTTTAATAACCCGCTTTCATAAAGATATTTCTCGCGCTGAATAATGGGATTTTCCGCTTTGGCGGGATTATAAATTGCATTTTTAATAAATTCACTGGTAATAAAATGCACAAGACCAAATTCTTGAGCCAATTTTTCAGCTTGAGTAGTTTTCCCTGAGCCCGGAGGACCCATTAAAAAAATTATAATTTTATTTTCCATTTCTTTATTTTCGCAAAAAAAAGAATTTTAAGCAAATAAAACAGCGCGCGACTTTCAAGCCGCGCGCTGCATTCTTGGATATTTGATTTTAGATATTTGATTTTTACTCATATTCCACCATCACCATCTGAGCTTGAATCTGTTTTATGATTTCAATAACTACTGAAACCGCGATAAGAAGCGATGTGCCGCCAACCGCAAATGTAGAAATGCCGGAAACATCTTTAACGGCGAGGGGTAAAACGGCAATAATACCTAGAAATATCGCTCCACTTAGAGTAATTCTCAACATTAAAAAATTCATAAAATCAGTTGTTGATTGGCCTGGACGGATACCCGGAATAAAACCCCCATTTTTTTGCAAATTCTCCGAAATGGTTTTCGGTTCAAATACGATAGCCGTATAGAAAAAAGTAAACAAAACAACCAATACAAAATAAGAACCGCCATAAATCCACTGATTTTGAGTTAAACTAGTGACTGTTGCCGCGGCATTTATCAGCCATGTTATTTTCGTAGCCGACAAAAATGACGCGATCATCTGCGGAAACATTAAAATAGATATGGCAAAAATTATAGGCATCACACCGGCTTGATTTATTCTAAGCGGCAAATAAGTGGAAGCTCCGCCGTACATCTTATTACCCCTGACTCTTTTAGCATATTGGACGGGAATATTCCTTTGCGCTTCATTGACTAAAACAACGCCAACAACAACCAAAATAGTAACTATTATAAATCCTGCATAACTCAAAATTTTGCTGGAATCATAAGAAACCAAAGTTTGTTGAATTCCTATCGGAAAATTAGCAATAATGCCGGCGAAAATCAAAAGAGAAATGCCGTTGCCTATGTTTTTCTCGGAAATCAATTCGCCGATCCACATTAAAAATACGGATCCAGCGGTAATAACTATCAAATTAGTGGACAGCGAAAAATAATCCAGATGGCCAATAACTCCTTGACTTTGCAAAAGTTTTATCAAACCGAAACCCTGAAGTATGGCCAAAGGGACTGTCATTATTCTGCTGATTTGATTAAATTTCTGTCTGCCTTGTTCTCCTGCCTCATGATACCATTCTTTCAATCTGGGAAATATCATGGTCAAAAGCTGCATTATAATGGAACCGGTAATATACGGGGCAACACCAAGCATAACAATAGATAAATTATCCAAAGCGCCTCCAGAGAATAAATTTAAAAATCCCAGGAACTGGTTGCCGCCCATCAATGATTTAAGATTCTCTTGATCAACTCCGGGAATTGTAATTTTTGCGGCAATACGAAAAATAACAAGCATCGCCAAAACAAAAAATATCTTATTTCTAAGATCTTGAGAGTGCGAAGTGAGAAGCGAAGAGCGAAAAGTGTTTTAAAAATTTCTTTTCACTTTTCCCTTTTCACTTATCTCTTTTTACTTAATACTGCCTCCGGCTTTTTCTATTTTTTCTTTAGCGGATACTGAAATTTGGCAATTTTCCACCAAGAGCTTCTTATTTAAATCGCTATTGCCGAGCAATTTAACTACTGGCAATTGTCCGGTCGCTTTCTTAATGAGTCCTTTTTCAAGCAGTAATTGGGGAGTTATTTTTTCTCCGCTCTCAAAATGAGCTTCCAGTTTTTTAATATCCACAACTTGAGGCTTTTTAGATAAAACAATATTTTTAATACCTCTTTGTTTTGGAATTTTTTTCAAAAATTCGCGAAGCGCCGGACGGATTTTATGGCCGGTTCTTGATTTTTGGCCTTTAGTCCCACGGCCGGAGGTTGTGCCGCGCTTTCCTCCACGACCGATTCTTTTGCGAGGTTTATTTTTTGTTTTTGGTTTTAATTGATGTAATTGCATGATTTTAACTTTTAACTTTTAACTTTTTAAGCGCCACCAGTGTCGCTTTGGCAATATTAATTTTATTAGTTGATTTCCCGATAATCTTTCCTGTCACACTGGAAAATCCCGCCAAATCACAAATAAGGCGCATAGCTCCTCCGGCAATAATACCCCTGCCTTCGGCTGACGGCTTCATGATAACTTTTCCGGCTTTAAATTTTCCGGACACTTCATGGGGAATTGTTCCTTTAATAATAGGAACAACAACAATATCTTTTTTGGCGGCCCTTACCGCTTTCTCAACGGATAATGTGACGTCAAGGCCTTTGGCTAGGCCAAAACCCACCTTTCCCTTTCTATTTCCGACAACTACCGAAGATCTAAAACTGAAACGTTTGCCTCCTCCAGTAACGCGAGTAACGCGCCTAATCTCAAGAACCTTTTGATCAAATTCATCTCTTGGTTTTTCTGATCTACCAAAACGGCCTCCTTTTTTGGGTCCCATATGTCTCCTGGCTCCCTCATTAACTGCCGTCGTCGGAGCTTGTTCTGTTTTTTCAATTGTTTTAATTTCTTCAGCCATATTGATTAGAGTCTATAATAAAAGTTTTCTGATTATTTATTCTTATTTTTCTATTTTTTAGAATTTAAGTCCCTTCTCTCTTGCCGCATCGGCTAATAATTTAATAATGCCGTGGTATTTATTGCCACCTCTATCAAAAACCACTTTTCCTATATTATTTTCTTTTGCTTTTTTTGCAATTAAAATTCCGACTGCTTTTGCTTTTTCAGAAAATGTACCTTTTGATTTAATTTCAGAATCCGATGCCGCAGCCAAGGTCTTTCCAGCTTGATCATCAATTACTTGAACATAAATATGTTGATTTGATTTAAAAACAGAAAGCCGAGGCATCTGGCTAGATCCGCTTATTCTTGCGCGAATTCTTTTTTTTCGCGCTAACTTATTTGCTATTTTGATTTTCGATATTTTTTTCTGCATGCGTTTACAGTATTATTATATAAATTTTTTATGACGCGGTAGCCGTAGCTTTTTTGCCAGCTTTTCTCCTTATGACTTCACCAAGATAATGGATGCCTTTGCCCTTATATGGCTCCGGTTTTTTCTCGGCTCTAATATCGGCTGAAATTTGACCAACCAATTTCTTATCAATTCCAGAAATAATTATCACATTTTTCTCAACCTTAAAAACTATTCCCTGGGGAGCTTTGATAATAATCGGATGAGAAAAACCAAGACTCAAAACCAAATCCGCTCCCCCCAAAACCGCTTTATAACCAACGCCTTCTATCTCAAGTTTTTTCTCAAATCCCTCGGTAACTCCTTTTATCATATTATTTACAAGCGCCCGGGACAAACCCCAACAAGCAGAAGAATTTTTCGTCTGATTAAAAACAGTAAAAACAACCTGATTATCGGAGACTTCGATTTTAATCTCTTCGGGTATAATTTGCTTCAACTGCCCCCTTGACCCTTTCACAAAAACTTCTTGGCCATTTATTTCAACCGTTACTCCCGATGGTATTTGTATTGGTAGTTTTCCTATTCTACTCACGCTTCGCGAACAATTTAACAATTTAACTATCAACATTTAATCCGCCGCGGCGGATCACTTGTTAACCGTTAACTGCTAACTGTTATTTAATATATTTCGCATAAAACCTCTCCGCCCAATTTTCCTGTCTTAGCTTCCTTATCCGTCAAGAGCCCTTGCGGCGTAGAAATAATCATAGAGCCAAAACCCTGCCTTACAACTTTAATATCATCTACCTTAATATATACTCTTCTTGATGGCTTGCTGATTCTTTTTATATCGCTAATCTTTGGCTGATTATCAACATATCTGAGGGTTATCTCGATATATTTTTTAACCTTTTTGCCATTTTTTGAAAAATTGGAAATCCAACCACCTTTTTTAAAAATCTTCGCTATTTCAAATTTCAATTTAGAAAACGGAATAAGCACCGTCTCATGACGAGCCATCTGAGCATTCTTTACTCTTATTAACATGTCTGCTATTGGATCTGTCATTGTTGTCTAAATTTATAAGTGGAGCCATTGTGTAGCGAAATAAATTTAGCTACAACAATGAGCACCCTGTTAAATCCTGCTCGCAGGAATTTTGCGAAGCAAAATTATTTAACAGGGCAAGGTTTTGTATCCGCTTTTTTAAGTTTATAGCAGTAAACTTAAAAAAGCGGACAAAGCCCTTACCAGCTTGATTTTTTTACCCCCGCCAACTCTCCCTTTATTGCCATTTCTCTAAAACAAATCCTGCACAAATCAAAATCACCGATAAATCCTCTCCTGCGTCCGCATCTAAAACAGCGATTTACTTTTCTCGTTGAAAATTTCGGTTTCTTTTTCGCTCTTGCGATTACCGATGTTTTTGCCATAATTGTTGAAGTTTTCAAGCTCATTTTGTAGCGAAGAAAATTTCACTACAATTATGAGCACCCTATTAAATCCTGCTCTGCAGGAATTTTGCAAAGCAAAATTATTTAACAGGGTAAGGTTTTGTATCCATACCCTCAAATTTTCATTAAAAACTTAAGGGTATGGACAAAGCCCTTATTTCATCAATGGGAATCCAATTAATCTAAATAACTTCTCTGCCTCTTCTTTTGATTTCGCATCTGTAACAACTGTAATACCTAAACCGAAAATCATTTTTGAAGATTCCAAAACAACTTCAGGAAATACAATATGCTCTTTCACGCCCAATGTCAAATTGCCAAATTTATCCACTGATGACAGTTTAATGCCCCTAAAATCTCTGGTTCTTGGTAAGACAATATTAATCAAGCGATCAACAAAATCATACATTCTTTTTCCTCTCAAGGTGACTTTAAGACCGATTTCCAATCCCTTTCTTGTTTTAAAAGACGCTATAGCTTTTTTTGCTTTTGTTTTAATGGGATTCTGTCCGGTCATCAATGCTAAATCCCTTGCCATCGCCTCAACTGTTTTCGATTCGCGAACAATCCTGCCCGTTCCGATATTCACCACCACTTTAGTTATTTTCGGAACAGCCATAACATTAACATAGCCAAACTCTTTTTTTAAAGCCGGGACAACTTCCTTATTATATTTTTCTAAAATTCTATGTGCCATCACTTCGCGAACATTTGACCAGTAACATTGGACATTTGACTAAACCTCGTCAATTGTCAATCGTCAATTGTCAATCGTTATCTTATATTTCTGCTTTACATTTTTTACAAACCCTGGCTTTACCGCCTTCGCTTATCTTATATCCAACTCTTGTTGGCTTTGAACATTTCGGGCATACAAGCATAGCATTGGAAGCGTTAAAAGGTGCTGGAAATTGAATAATGCTCCCCTTCTGTCCTTGTTTCTTCGGGCCTTGGTGCTTCTTTTTGATATTAATACCTTCCGCGACAATCATATTTTTCATAGGATAAACCTTAGAAACTTTTGCCTGTTTCCCCTTATCTTTTCCAATCATTATTAAAATGTTGTCTTCTTTCTTTATTTTCATAAATGAAGAGTGAAAAGTGAAAAGTGACTTAGAAATCTCTTTATCACTTATCTCTTTTTTTAGAGCACTTCCGGAGCCAATGACGCAATTTTTGCAAAACCCCTATCTTTAATTTCTTTTGCTATTGGACCAAAAATGCGACCACCCTTAGGCTCTTGAGTATTTCCCTCCAATATCACAACAGCATTTTCATCAAATCTTATATATGAACCGTCCGGTCTTTTATACGCATTTTTCTGTCTAACAATAACACATCTAACAACATCTTTTTTCTTAACCTGCTTTCTTGGTTCGGCCGATTTTACGGAAGCCACCACAATATCGCCGATTTGGGCGTATCTCGCGCCGGAACCCCCAAGCACCTTGAAACAAGCGACTCTTTTCGCCCCGGAATTATCGGCTACATTTAGTATTGTTCTTAATTGAATCACACTTTTAGCTTTTAGCTTTTAACTTTTAGTTTTTAGTCCGCCAGTTGACAGATTCTAACAGCTAACAGTTATCAGCTAACAGCCCTTGCACAAGCCATTATTTTACACAAAATACTGAAAAATTCAAGTCTTTTCCCGCAAAATTATTAAATCTTCCCAACCACAATCCATTTCTTATCTTTTGATAACGGCCTTGACTCTTGAATCACAACTTTATCTCCAATGTGGTATTGATTCGTCTCGTCATGCGCTTTGAATTTAGTTGTCACATTGTAATATTTCTTATATTTTGGATGTTTTTTCCTCCTAACCACAGCCACAACAACGGTCTTTTGCATTTTATCTGAAAAAACTATCCCCTCAAGCCTTCTTTTTAATGTTTTTTGTAAGGATTTATTTTTATCCATAATTAAATTTACTTCTTATTGATTATAGTTAAAATTCTCGCTATATCTTTCCTGATTTTTTGAAATTCTGATGTATCTTTAATATTCTTCACGGATGCGCCAAATCTAAGTTCAAGCAATCTATTTTGCTTTTCTTTCAAAATCTTTATTAATTCTTCTTGATTTTTATCCTGTAATTCTTTTTCTTTTGTCATAAACTTAATACTCTCTTGTTACGAATTTTGTCTTTACGGGCAATTTAAATGCAGCAAGCCGCAAAGCTTCTTTGGCTACAACTAAATCAATCCCGTCCATTTCAAATAAAATTCTTCCCGGTTTTACTATTGCAACAAAATGATCCGGCGCGCCTTTTCCACCACCCATAGTGACTTCAGGCGGTTTTTGGGTTACTGGTTTATCCGGAAAAATCCTTATCCAAACTTGGCCGCCTCTCTTAATATATCGTGTCATTGCGCGACGAGAAGCTTCAATTTGACGGGAATTAATCCAACCATGCTCAAGAGTTTTAAGCCCGTACGCTCCAAAACTCAAGGTGGTTCCGCGTGTTTCAACGCCCTTATTAAGCCTTGTTCCTTTTTGCCATTTTCTATGTTTTACTTTTTTGGGTATTAACATAATTCAGAATCTAGAAAATAGAATCTAGAATTTTATTTATTTTATCTTTTTATTTTTTCTACTTTCTATTTTCTATTTTCTTTTCAAAGATTTCCCCCTTGTAAATCCAAACTTTAATTCCAATTGCTCCATAAGTACAGTGGGCCGTCTCTTTCGCATAATCAATATTTGCTCTCAATGTAGTAAGGGGGAGCCTTCCCTTTGCCAGCCATTCAGTGCGAGCAATTTCCGATCCGTCCAATCTTCCGGATACCATAATTTTTGCTCCAAGCGCTTCTTTATTTTGCATAACCTTCGCAAGCGCATGTTTTATAGTCATTCTAAAAGGAACGCGTCTTTCTAATTGTTCAGCAATATTTTGACCAACAATTCTTGCCGATATTTCCGGCTTTACAACTTCTTCAACATGCAAAGAAATATTCAATTTCGGCTTTGATTGAGATTTTAATCCCCTCACTTCCATAACGATTTTTTCTAATGAATTTTTAAGCTCCTCAAGCCCCTGTCCACCGCGACCAATAATCACACCTGGCTTTGCCGTTCTAATAAATATATTAACAGCATCTGCGGATCTTTCTATGCTAATTTCTTCCACGCCAGACTTTGCCAGCTTTTTATCTAAAAATTTTCTGACTCCATAATCTTCTTTTAAAAATGCTTTATATTGCTTATCACTAAACCAGCGAGACTTCCAGTCTGCTATCACTCCCAACCTATATGAATATGGATTAACTTTATGAGCCACGTTTCGCAAACAATCCAACAATTTAATCCGCCGCGGCGGATTAACTGCTAACTGTTATTTATTTTTTTAGCTGTCTTTTTTACTTTTTCTTTTTTAGTTTCTAATATCTTTTCGCCGGCTTTTTGTTCTTTTTCTTTCAATATTATTGTTATGTGGCTTGTTCTCTTTCTAATCGCAAAGGCTCGGCCAAATGCCCGTGGCATACTCCTTTTTAAAACCGGACCGCCATCAACAAAAATTTCAGAAATAATCAGCTTATCACTATCCATTTTAACGTTGTTTTTTGCATTAGCAACCGCAGAATTTAATAATTTTAAAATCGGCTCAGCTGAACGCTTGCTTAAAAAATTAAGTTGCTTTTGGGCCTGTATAATGTTCATGCCCCTGATCAAGTCAGCAACCAATCTTACTTTTCTCGGCGATATTCTTAAATTGTTTAATTTAGCTGATACTGCCATAATTAATTATTTAAATTTTTGAGCCCATCTTATGGCGAAAAAAATTTAGCCATAAGATGGGCTGGTAAGATTTTGTCCGCCTTTCTAAATTTTCTTATCAAAAAATTTAGAAAGGCGGACAAAACCCCTATTTTGCTGGCGTGGCCGGAGCTGGAGTTAAAGCTGGAGCCGCTGCGGCTTTTTCCAATTCTTTTTGCATTTTGCCGCCATGCTTCACGAATTTTCTGGTCAAAGAAAATTCCCCAAGCTTATGGCCAACCATTTCTTCGGTAATGAATACCTCTATATGATTTTTGCCATTATGGACCCCCAAGGTAAATCCGACCATTTCCGGAGAAATAGCGGACCTTCGCGCCCAAGTTTTAATAACCCTTTTGTCTCCAGGTTTTAAATTTAATATCTTCTGTAATAATTTTTCGTCCACATAAGGACCTTTTTTTGAACTTCTGCTCATTTGTCTTATATCTTAAACCTTGAATCCTAAATCTTTTATTTTCTTAAGTTTCAAGTTTTAAGCTTTAAGTTATTTCTTAACCCTTCTTCTTACTATAAAAATATTGGTCGTTTTTTTCTTTCTTCTGGTTTTTACTCCGAGAGCCGGTTTGCCCCATGGAGTCTTTGGATGTTTAAGGCCGATTGGTTGCCTGCCTTCACCACCACCATGAGGATGATCTACTGGATTCATAGCTGTGCCTCTTACAGACGGCCTCCTACCCATATGACGAGCCCTACCGGCTTTGCCGATAACAACTAAATTATGATCTGGATTTGATACGAATCCAACGGAAGCCCAGCACTCTTCTACAATTTTTCTGACTTCCGAGGAAGGCATTTGTAAATGCACATATCCTCCATCGCGAGCAAGAATTTGAGCGGCAGATCCTGCTGATCTCACAATTTGCCCTCCTTTTCCAGGCAATAATTCAACATTATGGACAAAATAACCAACCGGAATTTTTCTAAGTGGCAAACGATTACCAACCTCAAGCGCCGCATCTTCTGATTTCGCTATAACCGTGCCGATTTTTAAATCCTTAGGAGCTAAAATATATCTTTTCTCTCCATTCTTATAAATAACCAGGGCAATAAATGCGGTTCTGTTTGGATCATATTCAATGGCAACAACTTTTCCCGGAAAAGAAATATCCTGACGAAAATCAATAGTTCTATATAATTTTTTAACTCCTCCGCCCCTATGACGAACAGTTATTCTTCCATTAGAAGCGCGACCAACCATTCTTTTACGGCCGAAAGTCAAACCCTTTTCAGGTTTCTTTTTAGTTAAGACGCTATAGTCAACTACGGTCATAAAACGTCTCGATGGAGTTGTTGGTTTGTATGTCTTCACTTCATTAGCTTTTAGCTTTTAGCTTTTAGTCCGCCAACCGGAGGATCTAACAGCTATCAGCTATCAGCTTGAATTTTACTGGGCGAGTATATCAATCTTTTGCCCTTTTGGCAACGATATTATAGCTTTCTTAAATCCCGATTGTCTACCCATAGTCTTGCCAACCCTTCTTTTTTTGCCTGGCATATTAAGTAAATTAACCGCCTCAACTTTCACGCCGTATAATTTCTCAACCACCCTCTTAATTTCTGTCTTATTAGCATTATCAAAGACTTTAAAAACATACTTATTATTTTCCGCTAAATGAGTTGATTTTTCGGTTATCAGGGGTTGCTTTAAAACACGCTCGCCTCCAGCGCTTTCACCATTAAAAGATATTCCCCTTACTTCTTTTTCCGTCTTTTTATTAAACTCGCCTTTGGGGGACTCGCTTTTTGACTTGACGACTTCTTTCTTTTTTTCCGCTCTCTTTTTATTTTTTAGAAAATCAAATAAAGACATAGGGGGGATTATTATTTTATTAAATTCTTCTTCATTAACTGAATTTCTTCTTTTGATGTTATTATAAATTTTTTATTTAAAATATCCACAACATTCAAATCATTAACTGAAGTTAATTTAGATCCTCCGCAATTTCTTGATGTAAGCCAAGCATTTCTATTTTCCGGATTTAAAACAAACAAAACCTTGGGTTTTGGCATATTCAAAATCTTAGATATTACACTAGCCATAATTTTTGTTTTTGGCTCTTTCATCTTTAAATCTTCAAAAATAACCAATTGATTGTCTTTCACTTTACTGGAAAAAGCCATAAGCAATGCTTTTCTTTTCATTTTTTTATTAATTTTCTTTTTAAAATTTCTTTCATTTCTTGGTCCAAAAGTAACGCCTCCGCCTTTCCAAATGGGTGATCTAATAGAGCCGTGCCTTGCTCGGCCAGTGCCTTTTTGTTTCCATGGTTTTTTTCCGCCACCCCTCACCTCGCCCCTTGTTTTTGTATGGGCAATGGGGTGACGAGCGCTGGATTGCAAAGACACAACAACCTGATGCAAAAGATCGGGGTTTAATTTAACTCCAAAAATATCCTGTGGCAATTCCATGGCGCCAACATTCTCTCCTTTTAAATTGTAGACTGGATATTCCATAATTAATTTTCAATTTTTAATTTTGTAATTTTTAAATAATTTCCAATGATTTAATTTTTAAACATTTAGAAATTAAGATTTATTTAGAAATTAGAAATTAGAAATTTTTGAAATTAAATTGAAGCCCTAATTTCAAGTAGTGTTCCTTTTCTTCCCGGGACAGCTCCTTTTAATGCAATAATATTATTCTCTGCATCCACTTTCATTATTTTAATGCCCCTCCAAGTTACTCTCTCGCCACCCATGCGGCCTGCCATTCTCTTACCCTTTACAACCCTCTGTGGCCAGACTGAACCTATGGAGCCCGCTTCTCTTTCGCTGTGTTTTTGGCCATGAGTGCGAGAACCTCCCCTAAATTGGTGTCTTTTCACAACTCCCTGGAAGCCGCGTCCTTTATTTATGCCAGAAACCGCTACTTTTTCTCCGATTTGAAAAATTGAGGCATCAATTTTATCACCAACTTTCAAATCCAATATTTCTGCATTTCGAACTCTAAATTCTTTAAGCGCTCCAAAGAGTCCTAGTTCCTTCAAATGTCCGGATTGAGGCTTATTTAATTTCTTTTTTTCCTCAAAGCCAATTTGCGCGGCAATATATCCGTCTTTTTCAATGTTTCTAACCTGGGTTACAACGCATGGACCAACTTCAATAACCGTAACGCCAATACTTTCGCCATTATCCAAAAAAATCCTGCTCATCCCTATTTTTCTGCCTAATATAAATTTAGCCATGCCAATGTGATTAAAATCTAATAAACCCTTAAAAACAAAAATTGGGGTCAGGCCCCAATTCCCTGCCCATCTATAAAATTTGGGGGATATCTAAAGCACAATCTTAAAAATTAAAAAAATAATCATTTAATTAATCATTTATTAGTGCTTAGTATACAGGGAATTATTATAAAATAACTCCCTGACTACTGAGTGCTAATTCACCTTACATCTTGATTTCAATATCCACCCCTGCCGGAAGATTTAAATTCATCAGAGCATCAACAATCTTCGGATTAGGATTTAAAATATCTATGATTCTTTTATGCACCCTCATTTCATATTGATCACCAGAGCCCTTATGAACAAAGGTTGATCTATTTATGGAATATTTATGAATTGCTGTCGGCAATGGAACCGGACCAATAACCTCTGCTCCATATCTTAAAGCTGCATCAATGATTTGCTTGACACTATTATCTATGACCTTATGATCATAAGATTTAATTTTTATTCTTATTTTTTGTTTTATTTCTTCTTTAACTTTAACAGCCACACTTCGCAAACATTTAACTTTTAACATTTGACATTTGACTGAATTTCGTCAATTGTCAATTGTCAATTGTCAATTGTCAATTTAAGCAATAACTTTCGTAACTACACCAGCGCCAACGGTTTTTCCGCCTTCACGGATAGCAAAGCGCTGTTTATCTTCAAGAGCAACTGGAGCAATTAACTTAACTTTAAAAGTAATGGTGTCTCCAGGCATTACCATCTCAACGCCAGCTGGCAATTCAACTTCGCCAGTGACATCAGTGGTTCTGATATAAAATTGCGGCTTATAACCCTTGAAAAATGGAGTGTGCCTTCCGCCTTCTTCCTTGGTTAATATATAAACCTCGGATTCAAAATCAGTATGAGGGTTAACAGAACCTGGCTTTGCAACAACCTGACCTCTTTCAACGTCTTCTTTTTTAAGACCGCGAAGCAATATGCCGACATTATCTCCAGCTTGAGTATCGTCTAATTGCTTATTGAACATTTCCAGTCCCGTAACTACTGTTTTTTGTGTTGGTTTTAAGCCAATAATATCCATTTCATCGCCAACCTTAGCAACGCCTCTTTCAACACGGCCGGTAACCACAGTACCGCGGCCTTCAATGGAGAATACATCTTCAATGGCCATTAAGAATGGTTTTGCGATATCGCGAACAGGTTCTGGAACATTTTCATCAAGAGCTTTGATGAGTTCTAGAATTTTCTGAACCCATGGATCATCAACCGATTTAGCTTCAAGAGCTTTAAGGCCCGAACCGCGAATAACAATGGCTTTATCTCCTTCATATTGGTATTTAGTCAAAAGCTCTCTGATTTCCGCTTCAACCAAATCAATAAGTTCCGGATCATCAACCGTATCAACTTTATTCAAAAACACAATAAGAACCGGCACGCCAACTTGGCGAGCTAATAAAATATGCTCTCTGGTTTGAGGCATCGGACCATCAGCGGCAGATACCACTAGAATAGCTCCGTCCATTTGAGCGGCGCCAGTAATCATATTTTTAATATAATCTGCATGTCCCGGAGCATCAATATGGGCATAGTGCCTTTTATCGCTCTCATATTCAGAATGATGCAATGCAATAGTAATGCCCCTTGCTTTTTCTTCTGGAGCTGAATCAATCTGATCAATAGATTCTAAACGAACTTTGTTGCCGGCTAAACTCAGGGAATGCAAAATAGCGGCGGTTAATGTTGTTTTTCCATGATCAACGTGTCCGATAGTGCCAACATTGACATGGGGTTTTGTGCGTTCAAATTTCTCTGCCATGTTTTTTTATTTTTTCTTTGTTAACTTTCTAGTTTTTTATGGTTGATGATTTAAAAAAACTAAAAAACTATAAAGTCAAATAATTTTTAATGATTACTGATTAATTTTTAATTTTAGAATTAGCTAAAATAATAGCAAAATTAAATGAAATGTCAACCCCGTAATACGAAACTCTATACAATCGGCAAATCATCTAACGATAAATTGCTTGATTCTTCGCTGTTCGTTGTCGCGTATACTTCTTCTCTCTCCGCTTCCATAATTGGTCTTTCTTGCATTAAATCCAACCCGGGGAATAATCCCTCAAAATTCGTTCCAAAATCTTTATCTGAGTTATCTTTTTCCGTAAATTTAATGTACTGCCCATAACTCATCACGACAAATTTCGGCTTTCCGCTTTCCATAATAAT
>Ga0076076_103_pt1 | contig 74942 bp, 74 predicted proteins | sample RifGroC1_FD_68186 | JGI IMG/M metagenome (GOLD analysis project Ga0076076, IMG submission 68186) | Parcubacteria bacterium GW2011_GWC1_38_17
TCATATTATGATTGGCAAGCGCTGGGCGAATCATCGGTGAAAATAGACCATCAGGATATTTTAGTGGCAGTCGCGCCAAAATCAATTATAGACCCCTATAATGAATTAATAAAAAATGCCGGATTTCTTCCGAAAGTCCTTGAACTGGAATCAATCGCAAGCTCAAGAGCGTTAATACCGGATCTAAAAACCGAAAAGCCCACGCTAATTATTAATCTTGGAGCAACTCAAATTAGTTTCATTATTTTCTCCAATGAAGCGCCGAGATTTTCCACCTCAATTAATACTCCTTTCAGAAATCATCTCACTTATTACATATCCGAGCATATGAAAATATCCATGGAAGAAGCCGAGAATGTAAAACGATTAGCAGGACTTGATAAAACCAAATATGAAGGAGAAATTTTTAAAGCGCTGGAGCCGATTCTTAAATCGTTGGTTACTCAGATAAGAGATTTTGCGGATTATTACTCCTCCCACGCCCAGCATGAACACGCAAGCAAAGCCAAAATCGCAAAAATAATTTTATGCGGCGGAGATGCCAATTTGACAGGTATCGCCCCCCATCTTTCCGAAATATTAAAAATACCGGTTGAACTTGGCAATCCCTGGGTAAATATCTTGCCATCGCCGTTAAAAGAATCCCCGCTTATGCCTTATGAAAAATCCCTGGCATTCACCTCATGTCTTGGCATAGCCATAAGGGGGATAACAAAATGATTAAACTAAATCTCTTGCCGCCGATAGAAAAGAATAATTATAAAACAGAAATCATGCGCCGATTTGTTATTTTCTTCGGAATAGGAATCTTTATAATTACTACTATTTTTATCGGCCTCCTTGCTTTCAACTACTTATTTTTATATCTGCAACTTGGTCCGGAGATGAAATCATTAGAAGCGGAAAAGACGACGGAAAAATATAAAAAAGTGGAAGAACTTGAAAACCAAATTAAAGACACAAATAAAAAAATCGGGCTAATTTTGACTATAAAGAATCAAGTTGTCCCAACTTTTCCGATTATTGAAAAAATATCAAAGGCCGCAAACGAGAAAGATTCTTATCTTAAAAGTTTTGTCATAGACAGGGAAAATTCAACTGCGAGCATAAAGGGATTTGCTCTTGAAAGGGATCACGTCGTAAAAATACAAGATAATCTGAGAAACGATCAGCAATTCTCCGATATCAATGCCCCTTATTCCAATTTCCTAAAACAAAGAAATGTAGATTTTTTATTTGATTTCAAAATACAATGATTAAATTAACGCCGCAGATAAAGCTTTATATAACGATAGCAATTATTATAATGATTTTAATTGCTTTAATCTTTGGCGCCATATTGCCGATTCTCGGTAAAATAAATTTCCTAAAAGAAGAATATCTGTCCATCAAATTGCAAATAGTTAATACCAAAGAAAGACGCAGCCAAGTTGAAAAAGTTGAAAAAGAATTTGAAGTAATAAAAGATTCCATAGCTAAAATAGATGTGGCTTTGGTTGATCCCTCTAAATTTCTTGATGTAATAATTAAATTGGAGCAATTGGCCGAAAAAACCGGAAACAAGCACGAAATAACCATCATAGAGATTCCTAAATCTCAAAAAGACTCCAAAGAAAAAGAATCTTCGCTTTTCAAAAATATCCCCTTCAAAGTAATTCTGCGCGGAACATTCGAAAACGCCATGAGCTTCATGAATGAATTGGAAAATGCGCAATTTTACAGCAAGATAGAGAAGGTGGAAATGATTAAAATAGAGAAACCAGCTCAAGAAGATTTAAAAAATAATGGCTTGCAAGAAGGCGATATTAAAACAACTTTAAATGTAAAAATTTACGCAAAATAATCATAAATATTAATTATGGACATAAAGCTTCTTCAAATAGAAAATTTTAGAAGAATAAAAAAAAATATATTGGAAATATCTAAAAGCCATATTATTTTTATATGGTTAGTTTTTGGATTATCTCTTTTAATATATGCCGGATATATTTTTTATTTTAAAATTTATATATCCTTAGCGACAATCCCGTCTCCGGTCATAAAAACGCAAATAGCGCAAAAGGGTCAGTTGAACCAAATCTTGCAAGATTTGAATGAAAGGGAACAAAAAAGAAATAGTTTTGACGTTCAAAAACTCATAAATCCCTTCAAAATAAAATAGCGGAAATTGACATAACTTCTATTTTTTTTTATAGTGATTTCTGTTTTCTATAACCCTTCCCGCTCCCCCGACTTGTCTAATGTCCTCATAGTTCAATGGATAGAACACCAGCCTTCTAAGCTGGATATGTAGGTTCGATTCCTACTGAGGACACAAGAAAATTGAGTGAATCTATATTTGTCCGAAGCGAACCGAAGGCCACAATTTTATTCGCGTGTAATCGAGCGATAATAAAATTAGTGGTCTTGGCCAATGGGAGAGGCGATTCCTACTGAGGACACAAAGTTAGTTAAAATGTAAAATAGTAATTCAACATGTTAAAATGAATTAATTCTAAACATTTGATAATTTTTAATTTTACACTGTTATTTTTAATTTTGATTTTTTAACTTTACATTTTTAATATGGTGCCCATGGTGTAGCGGTTAACACAGCAGGTTGTGGTCCTGCCGACACGGGTTCGATTCCCGTTGGGCACCCAGTATATCAACTCCGATAATTTATCAAATAAACCATGTTGATTGTCGGGATTAAATTTTTAAATTAGCCAACCAGTATCGCTCGTATCTCTTTTGGCACATGCCAATCGGAGCTATATTACTGGGGTACCCAAAATTTTTAATTTTATATATGGATAATCTTCCATACAATAAGAATCTTGTTGGTAAATTTATTGCTATTGGAGCGGAAAATGTCGTCTACTCATACAACGAAGGCAGAGAGGTGATAAAATTTCCGACTTTCTTTAGCTTACGCTATAATTGGAATTCACAGCAATACTGCAAAGAAATCCAAGACGGGTATGAAATGCTAAAAAAATATCTTCCGGAGCGCCTCAATAAATCAAACCTGCATATCTACGAGAGAAGTGGGAAAATGACTTATCTAATTCTAGAACCGTTTATTCATGGGAAAGCGCTCTCCAAGAATGATTTGAAAAATGGGGATGTCAAAAGGCAATTTTTAGAAATAATTGCGGCAAAAAACCAACTGGAATCAAAGGAAAATCTCTTTGTGGATCTTTTTGGCTCCTGGGGACTATGGCTTTCGGGCCGCTGGAAAATATCGAACCTTCTCCTCGATAAACAAAATCAAAAACTTTATCTTGTAGATATTGGAACAGCTCGCATTAATGACGGTAGATTTATAATAAGAATACTGGTAAGATTGGCCAAGCGGATACAGGACAACTTACTGAAAAAATATCTGAATTATGTTTGAATTACGGAACTCTTACTCGGCAGACATTTTTAAGACACAGCATAATTTTCTGCTGAAAATTTGCTCATTACTCACGCCGTCGCGTTCCGTATGGTCTTAAAAATATCTGCTTCGACGAGTTTCGTAATTCAAGACAGATTATGAAGTATTAATTACGGAAAACAAAAACCTTAATTCATAATTCGTGCTTCTTAATTCTTTTTATTATGGACATCAATCCCCAAAACCAAACCCTAAATAATCCCGACCAAACCCCAAAAAATTCCAAACTAACAGCCATTGGCGCATGGATGATTATTATCGGCCTTGCGCTCGGAGGATTTTCAATAAATAAATATTTCAAAACTCATCCAATAAAATCCCAGAATGATACTCCAAAAGAACAATTGATAGTAATAGAGCAAATATTAAAAGAGGTTATTCCTGACGATGGTTATGAAATAAATGCAAAATGGGGGGATATCGGACCAAATCTCATAAAATCGGGAACGATTGATTTGGAAAAATTCAAAGAATTATATCTCCAAGACGGCGGTCTAAAATCCAATGAGCTTGCCATATTAGAGAACGCCTCTGACTCTAACATCAAAATCACGAAAGAAAATGCTCATTTTGTCTTGAATCTTCTCTGGGCTTTTGGTCTTGCCCAACAAAATAAACTCCTAACCAAAGGAGATATGATAAAATACGGAGATTACAAAAAATTTGCCTCAACCGGAGGCTGGACGATTTCCGCAAAACCAATAGAAGAATTTTATTCAAAATATAATTGGGTCAATTTAGACTCCAAAAAAGAAGAGAGAATAAAAAATATCGCCGAAAATGTTTATCGTCCCTGTTGTAACAATTCAACGGCCTTCCCAGATTGTAACCACGGAATGGCGGCGCTGGGATTAATAGAAATAATGGTGGCTGGCAACACGCCAGAAGATGAAATTTACGAGGCCTTAAGATATTTTAATTCTTTTTGGTTCAGTTCCAGCTATCTTGAAATGGCCATTTATTTCAAACAGGTGAAAAATAAAGATTGGAGCGAAGTTGACGCCAAAGAAATCCTATCTAAAAATTATTCCAGCTCCGGCGGTTGGGCAAAAAATATCCACAAAGAACTGGAAAAAACTCCCGAATTTTTACCGAAAAATCCCGAAGGCGGAGGATGTGGAGTTTAAGGTTTGCTATCTTTAAGAAAGGTTCGGGATAATATAATGAGATAGCCGTTAGGCGGCTTCGCCTTACTAAAAAATAAATTATAAAGTTTATGTTTGAGATAGGTGCGGGGTGCTCGATTTTGTAGCTACTCGCTCCGCTCGCAGACAAAATCGGCATGTACGATCCCATTCATAAGACTTCTAAAATTAAAGACTATTTCTTCCCGGCGACTATTTTATTTACCGGAATATTAATTAGCGTTGCCATTTTTTGGAATAAAAACAATATCAACGAAAATTTGCCAAGCGCCATATTGCCAATGAATATTTCCGAGAATGAGCGCGTAAAGATACCGACAAATTCAAAAGACCCAATACTGGGCAACCCCCAAGCGCCAATAACCATAGTTGAATTTTATGATTTTCAATGCGGATATTGCAAAATATTCGCCCAAGATACTTTGCCCCAGATACTCAACGAATATGTCAAATCGGGAAAAATAAAATTCATATTTAAAGATTTCTCGGTACTCGGAGAAGATTCCAAAACTGCGGCCATTGCGGCAAATTGCGCTTTTGAACAAAATAAATTTTTAGAATTTCATGACGGCCTATATTCGCTTAAAGATGAAAATAAGATATTCTCCAAAGAGAGTATCTTATCATTAGCTCAAAAATTAAATCTAAATATCTTCAAATTTAATGATTGCATCGGCCTTTCGAAAAATAAAGAATTGATTGATGAGGATATAAAAGAAGGGAAATTATCAGGAGTTAGAGGAACACCAACAATATTCATTAACGGCATAAAAATATCCGGCGCGCAAAGCTTTTCCTTTATAGCGCCGATTATTGAACAAGAATTAAAAAATAATTCTCCTCTTCTCAGCCCATAAAAATATTTAGTGTTTCTGCGGCGATGGATTTCTCTCTCCAAGAATGGTTTTCAAAACTCTTTCCTTCATCCCTCTTAAAATTTTCAAAGTTATCGTATCGCCGACTTGAGATTTTTGGATAAAATCCTGCAATGTATCTTTTTCGGTTATTTTTTTACCGTTATACTCTAAAATTATATCTCCCTCTCTAATTCCGGCTTTATCTGCCGGAGACTCTTTCACAATCGCAAGATCGTGAGGCAAATGCTCCTTCAATATCAAAGCGCCATAATTTACAGCAATTTTTTTTAACTCCTGAATATCTTTGGTAATTTGGATATATCTAACACCTAAAAACGGCTGCCTAATCCGCCCATATTTTATCAAATCATTTAAATCCTTTTTGGCATTATTTATCGGTATGGAAAAGCCGATATTTTGCGCGCCCCAAACAATCGCGGCATTAATCCCAATCACCTTTCCATCCAAATCTATCAACGGCCCTCCGGAATTGCCGGGATTTATCGCGGCATCTGTCTGAATAAGTCCCCTCAAATTCTGCATTTCTTCATCGGGAGCGGTTGCCGCAAAAATATATCTTGCAAGTCCGGAAATCACCCCCTTGGATACGGTATTCTGAAATTGCCCCAGGGCATTGCCTATAGCCAAAACAGTCTGCCCAAGTTCAAGAGAATACGAATCCCCCATCTCAAGCGGAATAAAACCATTTTCTTTTATCTTTATAATGGCTATATCATTAATCTCATCGCGAGCTAAAACCCGCGCCCTATATTTTTGATTTCTAGAAGTAATAACAGTGTATTCAGCATTCGGGTCAACAACAACATGGCGGTTAGTTAAAATCAAACCGTCTTTGGAAATAAAAAACCCCGAACCCCCTCCAATATGAACCCTATGCTTGTGAGTCATATTCTTTTCCGGAAGATGAAAAAAATTAAACGGAGAATATTCCCCCTCCAAATGATCTTCTATGTTTTTAACAATGGAAATACTGACCACTGACGGAATAATCTTTTTTACTATATCAATAACTATTTTTTCTTCTTGAGATTTGGGCATAAAATTAGATTCTGGATTCTGGTAATTATTTTATCATAAAACAAAAACATCCGCTAATAATGCGGATGTTTTTGTTTTTAATTTCTAGATACTGGTCATTATTTGGCTTCTTCTTTTTTCTCTTCGTTTTTATTAATCTTATCTTTTTCCTTTTCACTTTTTTCTTTCTCTTTTGCAGTTTTACCGAACCCAAGCGCCAATCTATGTTCAGCTTTATTTATTAATTGAATATTAAATGTGTAAGATTTTCCGACTTCTAATTTTTCTTTCATTTCTTCTTCCGATTTAAATTCAGAAATATGGCAAAGACCCTGAATGTTATTGTCCAGCTTAATAAACGCGCCGAAGGGATTGATTTTTACCGTCTTGCCTTTAATAATTTGTCCGACTTTATAAGTATCTTCAATATTTATCCAGGGATCATTTTTAAGAGCCTTCATTGATAAAGAAATTTTATCGCCATCAATTCCGATAATCTTTGCCTGAATCTTATCTCCGATTTTCACAACTTGTTTGGGGTCTTCAATAAGTTGCCAATCAAGTTCGGAAATATGCACAAGACCCTCAATCTGAGGAATATCCTCATTTTTCTCTCCCGGAACTTCAATCTTTACAAACGCCCCAAAATCAACAACTCCGGATATTTCTCCTTCAATAATATCCCCGACTTTAAAATTGTCCAGAACCCCTTTCAAATCTTCATCCTGCACTCCTCTCTCGGAAATAATCAATTTGGATTCTTTCTGGTCGATATCAATCACTTTAACGTTCATATTTTTACCGATAAATTTATTCAACTCCTGCAATATTTTCGTTTTATCGCCTCCTTCAATGCGAGGATAATTTTTAACGGAAAGTTGAGACACCGGCATAAAAGCAGGCACTCCTTTTACTTGAGCCATAATACCTCCGCGATTGGCCTCGGTAATTTTAACAGAAATAATCTCTCCAGATTCCTTGATTTTTCTAAGCTCATCCCAAGCCATCTCTTGACCCGCCTCTTTCAAAGAAAGTTCAACATAGCCGTCATCATTTTGCAATTCTAAAACTTTTGCCGAAACTTTATCTCCTATTTTCACTCCCTTTATCAAATCTTGAGCTTCATAATATTCCTTTCCATAAATAACGCCAATGCCGAAAGCTCCAAGATTAATATACAAACAAGAACCTTTCTTGCCTAAAATCGCGCCATCAATAAGCTCCCCCACCTTAGGTAATTGCGCGGGAAGAATATTTTTAAGCGCCTCTTCCATCAAAAATTTTGGGGATAATGAATTATCCATGTTTTATAACATTTTACGTTTGACATTTGACATTTGACATTCATCTGGTCAATTGTTAATTGTCAAGCGTCAACTGTTGTCCGCCTTGAGCGGCCGCTCCTTTCTATAGTGCCTTATCTTAAATGATTTTTTTTTATCTGTCTAGTGGGTTTATATACTTATCATATTATACCTTGTCATCCCCAAACAAAATTCCCCCCGCTAATTAGCAGGGGGAATTTTGTTTGGGGATGACTATTTATTAAAAAACTATCTTACTATCTTATTCGGGTGATAATAAAACTAACAATCGCATAAGCCAAAATAACAACCACCAAACCAATAATGCCGTAAGTGATAAAATTAGTTCCGCTCTTTTTTGCCTCATCATCTCCGCCGGATGTGATGATCTTAATACCGCCAATAACTATAACAACAATCGCAATTAAACCAACAACACTGATAATAACATTGATGATATTAGATATGGTAGATTCAAGATCTGAGGGAACAGTTGTTATTCTTGGCGCGCTCGTGATTTGAGCCAATGTCAAAGCTGGTAAAAACATTCCGAGCAAAGACCACTTAATTTTTACAAATAATTTCTTCATTTAACTTTTAACTTTTAACTTTTAACTTTTAACTTTTTTCGCGACCTTTTTAAATTTATAATTTTCAATATAATAATACCAAATTTTGTAATTTCTCGCTAGATCTAGATATTAATTCACTCCTACCGCCTTCATCACAAAATTCAAAATAGCGGTAGATAAAATCGCGACAATCAAACCAACTATGGCGAAGGTTATTGTTTTTTTGGCTTTGGTGACGGTTTCATCGCTTCCTCCGGAAATCATCAATAAAACTCCTCCATAAACCAGCATTGCCAGCGCCAATAACCCGACTAATCCCAAAATTGCATTTAACACATTCGTTATTAATGATTGGAGGGTTTGGGTGCCCAGGGGATTTTTCAGGGTAACGGCAAAAACTCCAAGCGGAGATAATCCCAACAAAACAGATAAAATTTTGAAAACATTAAAACGAATTTTAGTTATCATACTATTTGTTTTTTATTGTTTGCAATCTATTGTGTTCCAGGTTTTTAAAGTTCCGAGGCCTCCACCGCCAGCAATGGCTCCCATCACTACATCAATAATCATCCAAGAACCCCAAATAATCAAGAGGCCTACTATCGCCATGGTTATGATATTTTTTCCCTTATTATATAACTCCTGCGATCCACTGGAAATAATTAAAAATACCGCTCCAATTACTATTAAAAGCAACGCCAGCGGAGGAGCTAATTTTATTGCGACAAAATCTATTATATTGTCAATTAACACAAAAAAATCGCAGACTGTGCAAGCTGATTGCCCGGGATTACCACAAGGCACAAGACCCTGCGCAAACACCGCTGATGCAAAAATGCTAAAACTAAAAAAAATAAACAAGACCGTAATACCGATAAAACCCAAAATTTTGCCGTATTTATTCATCCCTCACCCTTAAAGCATTAAAGAATTTTTAAGGCGACCCTTGAGTGAAGCGTAGCCTTTAGCGAATTGCTTTAACCTTTTTTCTCTAGTTAATGCGTCTGATTTATGTTTGTATGCTTCATAGCATATTAGTTCTACCGGTCTTATGTTTTTTGTTGATCTGACTAATCCTTGATTATGTTTTATTATCCTCGCCCTTAAATCTGGAGCAAAACCTATATATAAACTTTTATTTTTTAGTGATTTTAATAAATATACATAAAACATAATCTATGCTTTAAGGGTGAGGGATCAATAAATCAATTTTGCGGGCGGCATCAGTTATAGCGCTCAAAGCCGATACGCCTGACGCTGTTAATTCTATCATATTTTCAAATATCTTGGAAACAGCGATATTGTCCGGCTGATACCAAGAATAGGCGGAAAGCGATTGTTGGGCAAAAATCCCCAGCTCCCTTTCCTGATTTCTCTGAGTATTCACAAGATCGCGACGCGCCGTTGGCTTTGATGCCATCTTAATATACGCCGTTGATTGCTCTTTCTCCATTAAATAATGCGCGAAAAACCATGCCACATCAGGGTATTTTGATGTTTTGGAAACAGTAAGCCCCCAATAGTCTGCATAATTCACGGATTGTTGCGCTCCTTTCGGCTGGGGCGCAAGAGAAACTCCAAATTTCAAATGGGGAGCCCTGGACCTTAAATTTTCCACCTGATAACTATAATTTATCATCATTGCCGTTTTCCCCTCTAAAAATGCGTCTATTGAATATGGCATCTGATTATTCCATGTATAAACACTCTTCTTGGCATTGGAAAAATTAACATAAAACTCCAGGGACTGTTGTCCGGAAGGATATTCAATGTCATTCTCCATGGTTCTTTGATCAAATGTTGTCTGCATTCTTTCTTCGTCAAACATCTTCACACCGGATTGCAACATTAAAAGACTTAAAATATCTGTTGCTTTATCAATGTTCTTAGCTGTACCCATGGCAATCGCCGAACGCGAAATACCGCCAGAACTGTCTTTTTTTGTTAATGATGGAACCATACTCAAAAGGCCTTCCCAAGTTGACGGAGGATTGGCTATTCCGACGGAATTAAAAATGTCTTTATTATAAAAAAGAGCTAAGGTATCAACATACAAAGGCAGAGCATAGATCTCATCGCCCAAAACAAAATCATTATAAGCCACATCAACAAAAGTATCCCGAAAACTATTTACGGTCATATATTCTTCATAATCAGGGAAAATCTTGTCAGCGTGTTTCGGTAACCAAGTATTATGAATATAAAAAATATCCGGACCGCGACCGGCAGCCAAAGCATTGATCAAATCTTTCTCGTAAGTATTGGCTGATTTTTTCTGATAAGTTATATTGACTTTCGGATATGATTTCTTGAATTCAACAACGAATTGATTAATAATGTCAGGCTCATCAATCACTCCCCATACTAAAATATCGCCAACGACTTGTGTCTGCGGAGACTGCTTGGTGCCAAACACCAGGGCAAAAATTAAGATAGCGACAAATAATCCCGTGATGCCAAAAATTATTAATTTAGTGCGATTCAAATTTACTGAACATTTGACATTTGACATTTGACATTTGACAGCATCGGTCAATGGTCAATGGTCAATGGTCAATGGTCAATGGTTATTTTTACGACTTCACAAACAAAAACCCGTAATGGAATGACTTTACATCAAGTTCTTTATCTAATTTAAATCCAACGCCTTCAATGATTTTCTGCATATCTTCTTTGGTGATGCGATATTCATGGCTGGAAGCAAAAGCCGGTCCGGTTTGAGACCATTCAACGACCAGAAGTTTACCTCCCCTCTTTAATACCCGCAACGCTTCTTTTAGAATTTCTTCTTTCTTGTTTGATTGGGATAAAACGGTTATTAAAATAACTAAGTCCAGTATGCCATCGGCAATTTCTGTTGCGCCAGCAATCTCTAAATTGGCGCGAATATAATTAATGTTGGCGAGATTAGCCATCCTCGCGCGCGATCTTACGGATTCCAAAGAAGCTTCCCTCACATCAATAGCAAAAATCTTGCCGTAATTTCCGACAATTTTTGCCATAGCTATGGCAAAATGCCCGGAACCAGCTCCGAAATCACCAATCATCGTTCCTTCTCTTAAATCAATTTGCCTTAATACATCTTCTGGGCTTAAAAAACCACGAATCAACATAACTTAAAACTTAAAACTTAAAACTTAAAACTGAACTTTTTAGCTTTCAGTTTTTGTCTTTGGTTTCCAGTCTTTGGTCTTTAGTTTTTTATATACATGCCACTGATGCCACCTTGTCCCCCGCATCCAGTTTCATAACCCTGACTCCCTGAGTTGCTCTGCCAAGCACGGATACAGACCCAATTGGAGTTCTAATAACTTGTCCCTTCTCGGAGATTGCTATTAAATCCTTCTCTTCTCCGCTCATGATTCTTGCATCAATAATCGCTCCAGTTTTTGCAGTAATATTGGCGGTTTTTATCCCCGAACCGCCTCGTTTTTGTTTTTTATATTCTTTAATATCGGTCTGTTTTCCATAACCATTTTCCATAACCACCAATAATTTTGAGCTTTGAGCTTTGAGCTTTGAGCTTTGAATCACATCCATCCCCACAACCTCATCTCCCTTTTTAAGACGAATCCCCGTCACACCGCTAGCCACCCTGCCCATTGGCCGGACATCTTTTTCGGAAAATCTAATCGCAATGCCATTCTTTGTTACTAAAATCATTTCATCGTTACCGCTCGTGGATTTAACCCAAGATAATGAATCATTATTTTTAAGGCCAATCGCCGCAATACCACTCCCACGAACATTATCAAAATCTTCAATTGCCGTTTTCTTTATTATACCATTTTTCGTGCTCAAAATTATATATTTTTCCGCCTCGTGCTTTCCTTTTTTCTCTTTCAAACTCAAAATTGCTCTAATTTTTTCTTCGGGGCCTAAATTCAAAAAATTCACAATTGCTCGTCCCTTGGAAGTGCGGGAGCCCTCGGGAATCTCATAAGCTTTGGATTGATAAACTTTCCCTTTGTTAGTGAAAAACAAAAGCCCGTCATGAGTATTGGAAGTCAGGGAAATATCAACTACATCTTCTTCTTTCGTAGACATGCCTGTAACTCCCTTGCCACCGCGTAATTGCGTGCGCCAAGCATCCGGACTGACGCGCTTTATATACCCCTCTTTAGTTAAAAGTATTATAACTTCCTCGGCTTGTACCAAATCTTCCTCTTTAAATTCTCCGATTGCCGACTTTACAACTTTAGTTCTGCGCTCATCGCCATATTTTTCTTTTATCTCCAAAGATTCTTTTTTGATTATATCCAAAATCTTCTTATCGCTTTTTAAAATAGCTTCCAATTCTTTTATGGATTTCATTTTCTCGTCCAACTCATCTTCAATTTTTTTCCTTTCAAGGCCCGCTAAAGTTTGCAATTTCATTTCCAGAATTGCTGTCGCCTGGATTGGAGTTAGTTTGAATTTAGCCACTAATGCTTTATGGGCGACTTCTTTGGTCTCCGACGAACGAATAGTCTTTATTACAGCATCAATACGATCCAGCGCCTTCTTAAGACCCTCTAAAATATGGGCGCGATCTTGCGCTTTTTTCAAATCAAATTTCGTTCTGCGAACGACAATCTGTTTCCTATGAATCAAAAAATACCCCAAAACTTCTTTCAATGTCAAAACCTGCGGCTGGAGACCGTCTACCAAGGCCAACAAATTCAAATGATAAGCTTTTTGAAGGTCGGTATATTTGAATAAATTATTGAGAATTTTCTGCGGATGAGCGTCACCCTTCAAATCAATCGCAATCCTCAATCCTTCTTTATCTGATTCGTCGCGCACATCTCTAATTCCCTCCACTTTTTTCTCAGTCACGAGCTCCGCTATTTTCTCTATCAACGAAGATTTATTAACTTGAAACGGAATCTCCGTTATTATAATTTGAAAATTTCCATTTTTCATTTCGATTATGTCGGTCTTCGCTCTTACCATCATCGGCCCCCTACCGGAAGCATAAGCATGCACAATATCCTTCTGATTATAAATAATCCCACCCGTAGGAAAATCCGGCCCCTGAATAAACTGCAATAATTCTTCACTGTCGCATTCCGGGTTATCAATAACAAAAACCAAGGCATCCATAACTTCTGTTAAATTATGAGGTGGAATTTTTGTTGCCATACCGACTGCAATACCATCCGTGCCATTGAGTAATAATTGAGGAATCTTAGTCGGCATTAATTTCGGTTCCTGGCGAGTGCCGTCATAATTATCCTGAAAATCAACTGTGTCTTTTTCAATATCAGCCAAAATTTCCGTGGCAAGAGGCGCCAACTTCGCTTCAGTGTAGCGCATAGCTGCCGGAAAATCTCCGTCTATACTGCCGAAATTCCCTTGACCCCGAACAAGCATATAGCGCATGGAAAAATCCTGCGCCATACGGCTCATTGCATCATAAACCGCCACATCGCCATGGGGATGATATTTTGCTATCACGTCGCCGACTACTGCCGCAGATTTTCTGAATCTGGCAGAAGGATAAAGTCCAAGATCATGCATGGCATATAAAATCCTGCGGTGCACCGGTTTTAATCCATCACGGACATCCGGCAAAGCGCGCGAAACAATAACCGACATCGCATACGCCAAATACGAATCCTTTACCTCTTCGGTAATTTCCTGATTTACAATTTTTCCAAGTTCAAATTTATTGTCTGCCACTTCATTAGCTTTTAGCTTTTAGCTTTTAGCTTTTAAAAAATACTATCCGGGCTGTAAAATAAGCCGAGATAATCTCTAATAGCTAACAGCTAACAGCTAACATCTGATTTTTACTGCTTCTCTACCGGCAATTTCACCGGTTTGATTTTCTTAATCTGATTTATATCTAAATTGGTTTTCTGTTTTTCTTCGGACTTCACATAGTCAAAATAAAACTGCGAAACGGTATCACCCAATTCGCTGATATTCGCTTTCATATTATTCATAAGAGACGGTAATCTTTCCCCTTGATTCAATAAGGTTTCTTGCGCCATAAATTCTGATTCTTTATTCTTTTCCGCCAAGAAAGTTTTTGACAAAGAATAAGTCCAAAAAGAAAATGCCATAATTCCGAAAATAACCATGGTAAAAACAAATATGGAAACCCTGGTGTGATAGGGCCTTGATTGAAGATATTTTACGAATTTAGTGTTTAACATATTAAAGTTTAAAATTTGAAACTTAAAACTTTAGATTTCAACCCGTCCAATTGGCGGACGGGCTTCAAATTTAAGGCTTCGAGCTTCAAGTTTACAAGTATTATATTCAGTCTATTTTCATTATTATAATCTGCGGTTCTTCTTGTTGGGGCAAATCTTTCTTCTTTATGGAAAATTTTAACACCGCGTCTTTTTCCGAAACATTAAACATCTTGAAAAATTTTTCCGGTCCATCCATCTTTAAACCAAGCCCTTTTATAAAATAATGCATGGGCACCATGATCCTTGGCTCTATCTGATTTATAATCGTCTTAACACCCTCGGCGTCTAAAGTGTTCATCTTTTCTCCTTCCAGCGCATATTCGCCCCCTATCGGCGCCATCAAAATATCAACATTACCAATTGCGTCAACTTGCTCTGAAGATAACTCCTTCTGTCCCAAATCTCCCAAATGGCAAATTTTTATTCCTTCTATTTCCAGGGTGTAAATCGTATTTATTCCATTCTTATCGCCCAAAACGTTGTCATGAAACGACGACATACCCTTAATGATAGCATTTTTAATTTCATATTCTCCGGGAGTATTAATAAAAAACACGTCGTCAAACCCTTCTGAATTATTATGATCCATATGATCATGAGTGCTCAAAACAATATCCGTTTTCCCGCGCGGCGGAGTTAAACCGATTTTCTTATCAAAGGGATCTATTATAATAGTGACATCTCCGCTTTGAATCTTGAAGCAAGATTGCCCGTACCACTGTATTTGCATTTAAATCTGAATCTTTCTAAAAATTATGTTTTTATTTTAACAAATTTTTTTAGAAAAATAAAGCCCCGCGAAGTTAGCGCCACGGGGCTTTATTACCTATTCCGTCACCGCATTTTCAATGTGTCTGATATCAGAAATTCCGCCAACGCTTAATTCAACCGCTATTACATCAATTCTCCACTTATTATCCAATCTCCTTTTAAAAGCCAAATATCCCCCGGCGGATTTTATTAGCTGTTTTTTCTTGAAGGGCGTTATATTCTCTTCTGGCTTGATAAAAAATCTATTATCTTTATTCTGTGTTTTTACCTCAATGAATATAATGTCGCTTCCATGTTCCGCGATAATATCCAATTCTCCCCACGGTTTCTTAAAGTTTCTCTCCAAAATTCTATATCCTTTTTTCCTTAAAAATTCGGTGGCTAAGTTTTCGCCATATTTTCCTGTTGTGATATTATCCATATATAAGACAATGAATATATTATTATGTCAAGTAAATTACCTTTTTAATGTATTGGACAATCAATTATCTTCCAATCCTACAAATATATTTACTAAAAATTTATCAAAAAAATCGCACTTTTTTGCTATTTATTAGTGAATAGAAAAGATATTGTTGTTATTTTATCATACGACTTCAATATCTCCAAAATTTTTATGTTTCACATGAAACTTCTCCTAAATATCCAAATTTAAAAAATTGACGAAAGTTGACTATATTACAAAAAACACATAAAATATGCCTAAAATTTAATCAAGTTTATTAAATTAATAATACTTATGAATAGAAAAAAATCAATCGTAGTTTTTATCTCCGGCAATGGATCAAATCTGCAAGCTATTATAGATAAAATTAAATCAGGGGAATTGGATGTAGATATTAAATTAGTTATTAGTAATAAATCTGATGCTTATGGCCTGGAAAGAGCAAAAAAAGCAGGAATACCTACTGAGGTTTTTAGTTTTAAGGAATTTCAAAATAAGACAATATCTAGCCACAGACAAATAGACACAAATAATAGGGCAGAAATAAATAATAAGGCCCTGTCTGCCGACGGGCAGACAAAAGATATAATAAGGCAAAGATATTGCGCAGAGCTTGCCTTATTAGTTAAAAAATACAACCCCGATTTAGTGGTTCTGGCTGGCTGGATGCTGATTCTGAAAAATGAATTCCTTAATGAATTCCCAATGCGGGTCATAAACTTGCATCCAGCTATAATTCCGGCTTTCCCGGGAATCAATGCTATACAGCAAGCATTTGATTTTGGCGTCAAAATTACGGGAGTAACAGTTCATTTTGTGCCAGATGAGGGGATTGATACTGGACCGATTATACTCCAAGAACCAGTTAAGATAGACGAAAATGAAACTTTAGAAACCCTAGAAGCTAAGATACATAGCGTAGAACACCAAATCCTATCTAAAACCATTCAATTATTTGCGCAAGAAAGACTGCAAATAATAGGTAGGAGGGTGAAAATATTATAAAATTTAAATAAAAGAGATTATGTTTCATATGAAACATAATCTCTTTTATTGAGCGAATAAATAGGCGAATGGGGGGGCATATAATAAGGCAGAATAAGGCAGAATAGGGCAGAGAAATGGTGGATGGCCTAAATACTGAAGAAACTGGGGATAAAATGGGGAATAAGGCAAGAATAGGGCAGAATAGGGCAGAAATTTTTTAAAATAGATCCACTTAATATCCCACGAATTCATACAACACTTCTTGCCTGTTAAAACAAAAAAGTCATTTAAAAATGAATGACTTTAAGTAAATATTTTTACTTTTTTAGACTACTTTAAAATCCTAAATTATTACAATGGATACAAATTGAAGTGGATTTCTTAGTAAAATTTATTAGCTTGACAGAATCATAGTTTTATTGCTATTTATTTTATTCCTTAGTAAGTTTAAGCTGTGGAAATAAACCTCCCGACAGCCATTCTTTTCAGGGGTTTAAGAGCGCATCATTTTAAAAAGAGCAGTGACCAAATAAGGGGGGGGGGATATAAAAAAATAAAGAAAACGTGATTGTGGGGACGGGGAGTTGCTTGATGAGATGTATTCTTCGCCCCCATAAACTTACGCGACCAGGTAGAAATCCGTTACTGATAGCAAGATAACATAATCAAAAGGCTCTTTGCGCTTTAGCGCAAAGAGCCTTTTTTTCTTCTCTACTTTTCATATTAAAGCAGATTGCTATCCGACTGTTATTCTCACGACATCAGACCCCTCGCCGGAAAAATGAATTTTCTTTTCACCCAATTGATTGGGGAATGTTGCTTTTAATTTATTGGCAATTTTTTTAGCCAGCTGATTTTCGGTTGTCCAAATTTCTATTGTATTTTTTGTTTCTTTTATTTTTGAAACCCTATCTAGGGGGTCAATGCTACGCGCGGTTTTCCCCATATTTTCCGCCAAATTCATCAGTTCTTTTTTTATTTTCTCCGGCGTATTATAAACCAAAACAATCCCTTCGTATTGGTTGTTTTTTATCATCTGACAAGCTGGACATAAAATAAAATTTATTTTTTTCTTATCAATATTTTTTTCCTTTAAGTGTTTATAGTCCGCCAAACTCTCATGCCAGGACTTGTCATAATAAGCCGCTTGGCAATCCTTGCAGATTAAATATTCTTTCGCGCCAGCGCCAAATTCTTGCTTGCCCCTTCGTTCCGGAAAACGAACAGGTCCGAATTTTTCCACTTGCTTTTTAATTTTTTTCCCTTTGGGAATATGACTGGAACGGCTCATATTAATTAAACTATCAATAATCAATTAACAGTTTTTAATAAATTATCTAATCAATTAATTCCTTAAACATTAAGGCATTAAATCATTGAACATTAAATTAAAATTGAAAATTGGTAATTGAAAATTCTATTTTTTATCTTTTTACCCTCTATATGCCACAGTATATATGATACCCAATATAAATACCAACATCAAAAAATAATAAACAAAATGCGGAATTTTTAGAGAATATTCCGGGGTGCGATTGCCGGATTTTTTTGCTTTAAAATAAGTCAAAATCATGGCAATGCCTTCAAATCCGCCCATCACCGCGCCCAAAAAACTGATGATGGCTATGAAATTCCTTACACCAAGCAATACAAAAGTTATGGGAATCACGGCGATTAATAAATGGGCAAACATTCTATTGATACCATAATCATATAAAAATGTTTCATAAAGATAATAACCAAAAGTGATATACGAAGTGGCTATGGCCAAGATTCCAAATATCGCCCCCAAAATATAAATCGGACCGCCAACCACTTTATAGAGTCCGGATAACGCTTCCTGGGAAGTGGCCGGACCAGTAACACCGTTTATAACAAAGGTGAAAAGCGCATAAATAGCCACTGGCACGAGAATACCTAAAATTATTGCTGGTTTTATTTTTTTCTCATTGCCAATCAAAATCTCCCGAATCTCCGGTATAGCCACTGTTCCCGCCAAGGCAAATAAAATAACGCCGTATGGAAGAAAGATATCGGGGTTGTTAAAAATAAATAAATTCCCGACATTCACATACGGCATTGAAAGTATTGCTATAGCCGCAACCGCCATAATTAAAATAATTGTCATTATAAATTCCACCGCTTCAATCGTTTTTAAACCAAACAAAATAAACATAGTCAGCAAAAACCAAAAAGCCAAATATAAAATATTGTCCGAGAAAAAATCCGAAGAACCAGTTATTATCTGCCCCAAAAGCACATTTAAAAAGGTCCCTCCCACCAATATATACGCGACCATTGATCCTAAGATACCGGTCAATACTGAAAAACTAACCAAAACTTCCCATCTTTTCCCGAGATACCTTTCTATATATCCGGGCAAATTATGCTTTTCATTGGTGCGTAAAATAATCTCGCCGAACATTAAATGGATTATCATAGTCACTCCGCCTAAAACAATAAGTTGAGCCAGACCAATGAAAAAACCCGCCCTGGAAAATGCATAAGGCAGGCCAAAAATACCAACGCCGACAATAGTCCCAATAAGCGTAGTTACAGCGTAAAAGAAATTTCTATTGAGAATTTGAGTCAACATTTTTGTTGCGACGATCGCTCAATCTGTGAATTCTCGTTTCCAAATTAAAATACCTAGAACCGCTCAAAACAATTAGTATAAAAAAGGTTGTAAAAATAGAAACTAAATAATATTTAAGACCTACTGACACTCCAATTGCCGCCACAGTCCAAAGGCCGGCAGCAGTCGTTAATCCGCGAATCTTGTTTTCTCCCGGCTGAAAAATAATAAGACCGGCTCCAATGAAACCGACTCCAACAACTATTTGAGAAATAATGCGGCTGGGATCAAATGAGGATATACCTATGTATGACCTGAGGCCGTCTTCGGATAAAATAGTAAATAATGCCGAGCCCAAAGAAACGAGCATATAAGTTCTAAGCCCAGCGGATTTTCCGACATACTCTCTTTCAAAACCCAAAATAGCGCCCAAAACCGCGGAGATTATTAAACGAAAAATAATATCTAATTGAAGGGGATCCATATTTCATAAAACATGAAATATAAAATATAAAATATAAAAATTTTATACTGCTATTTTTTGTTTCATGTTGCGTGTTTCATGTTACGTGATTATTCATGTTCTTTTTTAATTAATTCTATCACTTTTTGAACTAAAATTTTAGGGTCTTTCTCGCTGATAATTTTTCCTCCTCCGCGATGCGCCCGCTCAATTAAATGACTCACTTCTTCAGCAATTCCCCCGGAACCCTCCGCAATACCAATGGGTTTATTTTCCTCAAAAGCCAGGGTAAACACATTTAAACTTCCCATTCTGCCACAAATTATAATTACTCCGTCAACGGATTTGACCAAAAAAGAATTTCTTCCTGAAAATTCCGCGCCAGTATAAATGATTATATCAAAATAATCCGTGGGTAGATTATATTTTTCAATATGTTCCTTGTAGGAGCTGGCAGGGGAAAACCCAACTACAAAAGCGCCTTCCTCTTTAGCGCCCTTGGATGCCCATAGTGGAATACCCGTAGAAACGGGCGCAATAAGCGAAGCGCCTTGGCGAACTATTTCCCGGCCAACTTCTTCAGCTAAATTATGCGACAAAGGACCGCAAAAATCAGTCTGTGCCGCCCCCATCACGCAAATTTTATATTTTGGAAAAGTTGATTTTTCCATCAATTTCATTATATCAATTGCGCGAATAAAAACAAAGAATAATCCTTAATTTACATTATTTATTTTTGTGTTATTATCTGCCAAATGAAATTATCGGATTTCAACTACAATTTGCCTCAAAATTTTATCGCTCAAAAGCCGACAAAACCGCGCGACCATTGCCGTCTTTTAATTCTTGATCGCGAGACAGGCGATATTAAACACAAAAAATTTTTCGAAATAAGCCAATTCATAAAAAATGGCGATGTTTTGGTTTTTAATGATTCAAAAGTCATCCCTGCGCGACTTCATGGAAATAAAATAACCGGCTTGCCCTCCGTAGCTTTAGCGAAGGAGGGCGGTAATGTTGAAATTTTGCTCATTAAAAAAATATCATCTGATACTTGGGAGGCGTTACTGAAAAATTTCAAAGAAAAAGAGTTTGGCAAAAAAATAATAATTGCTAAAAATTTCATAGCATCGCCAGAGAAAAATATAGACGGAGGATTATGGCAGATAAAATTCAACCAGCCAGCTGGCGGAAAAGATAAAAATCTTGATAAATTAATTTACAAATACGGTCAAACTCCACTACCGCCATATATCAAAAAAATGGCAAAACTATCGGATTATCAAACTATATATGCCAAAAGGGAGGGTTCAGTTGCCGCGCCAACCGCTGGACTTCATTTCACTAAAAAACTTTTAAATTCCCTAAAAAAGCAGGGGGCGAAACTGGAAACCATCACTTTACATATCGGTCTTGGCACATTCGCTCCCATTAAAGATAACAATATAGAAAAACACAAAATACACAGCGAATATGCTGAAATATCAGCCAAAACCGCCAAAGCTATTAACAAAGCCAGATCCGAAGGCAGACGAATAATTGCTGTTGGCACGACAAGCGCAAGAACGCTGGAGGCGTTTGCGATGTCAACTGATAATCAACAACAAACATCAAACAATAAAAACAAGCAAAAATTCCGCCAGTCTGACGATCGTCAGACTGGCGGAATTTTGCCGTTTGGAAAAATGTGGGTTGATATATTTATAAAACCTGGGTATAAGTTTAAAATAGTTGATGGGATGATTACCAATTTTCACTTGCCCGAGACTACTCTCATGATATTAGTATCTGCATTCGCCGGCCGGCCTGCCGGTAGGCATGGTCGTAAAAATATTTTAAAAGCCTATCAAGAAGCAATAAATAAAAAATATAAATTTTTCAGTTTTGGAGACGCCATGCTCATAATATAAATTCGCAAAGCAAATTTATATTATGAGAAATTCCAAACTCCAAATTATCAATTTCCAAATAAACCTCAAATTCTAAATAATGCTTAAATACTAAATTGTTTAAATTTTTGTAAATTTAAAAATTGGAAATTGTTTGGAAATTAATTACTTGGAAATTGAAAATTAAAAAAAATATGTTTTTCCCAAAACAAAAAAATGTAAAACTTAAAATTCTTAAAACTCGGCGCGGCAATGTGCGCCTGCCCGCCTTTATGCCCATTGCAACGCGCGGAGCGGTAAAAAATTTAACTCCGGAAGAATTAAAAAATTTAGGCGCGGAAATTATTCTTTCCAATACCTATCATCTTTTTCAAAAGCCGGGACTGGATGTATTTAAAAAAATCAAAGGCCTCCATAATTTCATGAAATGGTCAGGTCCGATTTTGACTGACAGTGGCGGGTATCAGGTTTTCTCTCTTAGCCACAAAAGAAAAATTACCGAGAAAGGCGTAAAATTTTCCTCGGAAATAGACGGCAAAGAAATATTTTTAACTCCCGAAAAGGTGATTGATATTCAATTGGCCATCGGCTCAGATATTATTATGGTTCTTGATGAATGCCCGCCGTATCCTTGCTCTCGCAAATACGCTGAAAAATCCCTAGATTTAACTTTGAAATGGGCAGAGAGAAGCAAAAAACATTTTAATCTAAAAACTATACACTATAAACTAAAAACTAAACCCTTGCTTTTCGGGATTGTTCAGGGATCAACATATCCGGATTTAAGAAAAAAATCTGCGGAAAAATTGATAAAAATCGGATTTGACGGCTATGCCGTTGGGGGAGTATCAGTGGGGGAGCCACGCGAAGAAAAAATAAAAATCATAAAATTATGCGCGCAAATTTTACCGAAAAATAAACCGATTTATGTTATGGGCTATGGAAGACCTGATGAAATAGTTGAAGCAGTAAAATTTGGCGCGGATATGTTTGATTGTGTTATACCGACTCGTGAAGCTCGCCATGGACGAATCTACATCCTAAACGAAAAACGACGACTAAAAATTAAAAACTTAAATTCAAAAAATTTTTATAAAACATTACAAATTACTAATAATAAATATAGACTAGATGCAAAACCACTGGACAAAAATTGCCAATGCTACACTTGCCAAAATTATTCCCGCGCTTATATTCACCACCTTTTCAAAACCAAAGAGCCACTCGGCCAACGCCTCGCTACTATCCATAATTTACATTTTTATCTTTATCTTATGAAACAATTGCAAAAATAAAAATGCCCCGCGTTTATCGCGGGGCGTTTTTTATTAAGTAGTATAACCACTATATTTTTCTTTTAAAACTTCTTTGCCAAAATCCTTAAGGCCCGCGCTTATTTTATCTACCAATTTTATCATCTTTCCAAATTGCTCGCTTGAAGGATTGGCTATATATGGCCTTTTCCATATCTCATTATTCTCAATGACTATCATGCCTTTTTCTGGAAATCTTTTCACCGCTTCACTCAAAACTCTCGGCTCACAACCGATATTTTTCAAAATCCCAATCTTATTTTTCAAATCTAAAAATACAATCTGTCTTTCAAAATACTTAAAGTGACTTGGTTGAAAAGTTGGCGGTAAATATATGCCATTTTCCATGGAAATAAAATTGCCATCCTCATCAACATCTTCTATAAACGGCTTTATGTGGATAGTGCCTCCCAAAAAATTTACAGGTTCAACAAAAGACAATTTATAACCGCTACCTTTAAGCCATAGAGAACATCTATACATAGCATACCAACCATTATTGCTGGTAAAGCGCTGAATGGGATTTTTAAGCATAGCAATAGAATCAACAATCTTATTGTAAGCCAAAAAAGAGCTTTCTTGAAAATCTTTCTTAAAAATTTCATCGGGAAACAACTCAAAAGCCATTTCCTCTAATGATAATCTCATATATGACCTCCTTTATCAGATTTTTAAAAAACTATAATAATTTTCTATGCCCGTGCAAATTTCTTATTTCTTCTCTCGCTACCTGTCTGTCATCCCAAGAAATTGATCTGCCATTTTTCATCATCATCAAAGACTCCGATCCTTTACCAGTCATTATAACCACATCATCTTCTTTTGCCAATCTCAATGCCTTTCTAATCGCCTCACGCCTGTCTATAATCTTTGAAACTTGAAACTTGAAACTTGAAACTTGCGAAAATCCAGAAGCGATTTCTTCTAAAATCGCTTCTGGATTTTCATCATATGGATCTTCGTTAGTTAAAATTATTTCATCACAATATTCTGTCACAATCTTTCCCATTTCCGGCCTTTTCCATTTATCGCGTCCTCCGCCCGCCGATCCCAATATGCAAATCATTTTAGCATTGGGGTTTTTCGATTCCAGTTTATATTTTTCTACCGTCTCGTAAACCGCCACTAAACTATCGGGCGTATGCGCATAATCAACAATAACTTTAAAATTCTGCCCCTCGTTAATAAATTCCATCCTCCCGGGAATTGATTTTATTTTTTCTAGGGCCCGCCTGGAAATATCAAAAGGAATACCATATATCTCCGCTGTTTTTATCGCGGCAATCGCATTTGACAAATTAAATTCTCCGACAATCTGCAAACTCAATTCCAAAGACATTCTTTGCAAACTTTTAAAAGAATAAGCGATTTTACTTCTGGATGGGATAGCGGAAAAATCCTCAAAATGCTTGTCATCTTTATTTAAAACATGATTATTTTTTACGTATTTAAAAAATTTTAGTTTGGCTTTTTTATACGCCTCAAAAGAACCGTGCGCTTCAATATGTTCGGGCGCCAAATTAGTGAATACCGCGGTGTCAAAATTTATAAATCTATGGCGCGACTGCTCGACGCCCTGCGAAGTCACTTCAATAATCGCAAATTTGCATCGGGCCGCGACTGCGTCAGCTAAAAATTTCTGAATTTGCGATCTTCCCGGCATGGTCATTTTTAATTTATTGGTCCATTCATTGCCGGCAATTTTAAATTGTATGGACGAAATTGCCGCCGTTTTATAGCCTGCTTCCTCAAAAATTTTACTCAAAAAATATATAGTTGACGATTTGCCTTTTGTGCCGGTAATGCCAATCACAGTCATTTTTCTTGAAGGGAAACCATAGTAAGTCGCGGCAAAAAACGCCAAAAAAGGATGATAAATCAATTGTCCCAAACGATACAAGAATCTCGGAATAATATATTTTTCTAAAAATCTCAAAATTTTCTCCATAGCTTCGGGAAAATAATAACCTCAAAATATTTTTCTTGCCAAAGAATACAAGAAATACCATCTTTTATCAATAATCAAATCAAAGGCGCCTAAATAATTTATTTCCTTTCCGCCAAAACCCTGCTTGAATCTCGTCACGCCCGGCCATTTTTCCGATATTCCCCAAAAATCATATTTCTTAAAACCCCTGTTTTTGGCGTCTCTCATAATTTCAAAATGCAGCAAATACGGCGCCATTACATTTCTATTTTTAGATGAAGAAGCGCCATGTAAATAAACCGCCTTATCATTAAAAAAATTAATTATTGCTCCAGCCAAAACATCGTCGTCCAAAACAGCCAAATACAATTCATTTTTGAAATAATCGCTTTTTATATTTAAAATCTCGGCATAACTTTCTTTGGAGTGAAGATGGAATTTATCTCTTTTGGAAGTTTCTCCAAGCAATTTCCAGAATTTTTCAAAATATCTCTCCTTATTCAATTCGCCGCATTGGATAATTTTTACGCCATGGCGATTGGCTAAACCAATATTATATCTTGTTTTTGATTTCATCCCTGATATTAATTCTTCTTCGCTTTTTTCTAAATCTAAAATAATGGTCTGAGACGGCTGAATTTCTTTGTTGGATTTTTTCAATGCGGTTTCCAAAAGATATGTCTTATGTGTTTCTGATTTTAATAACGGTTCAATCTTGAGAAATATCGCGTTTTCTTCTTGGCATATTTTTTTTGCGGCATCCAGAAATTCAGAAAAATATTCTCTTTTTTTACTTAAAAAATCCCCAAGTTCCGCGATTTTACCGATTATACCGCGACGAAAAATCGGGCCATGAGGAGAGTAAAGATAACTTTTCCCGAAAGAAATATTGTGTTTAACAATTTGAGCGCAAAAAATCGGCTGATTTTCATCAATTTTTTCATCAATCAACCACAATCGCCATACTCTTCTGCCTTGACTCTCTTGGATTTGTCCCCACTCAAAAGACTGCAAAAACGACCCCCGATTTGCCAAAACAAAATTATTCCACCTATCTTTATCGCTTAAAAATAAAACTCTCATATCATTAGAATATATCAAAAAACGCAAATAAAAAAGCCGTTTTGATTCAAATCAAAACGGCTTTTAATTTTTCTTTGGTTTTTTCATACTAAAGATAATTTTTTTTCCTTTAGAGATACTGATATGCCCGCCAATCGGCACAGCCATTAAATCCCTGACAATATTGTGGCCGAAATTAGACACCACAAGGATTGGCAGAGGATTTCTCTCATCGCGCCTTTTTTTGATGATATCGGTCAAATAATTCTTTACGGATTTTAACAATCCTCTCTGTCTGCCTTGATAAGTGGAATTATTGACGTGTTCGCAAAGCGATCCGATAACTATGCATTTTATTTTTTCAAAAACATTATGCCGACTCAAAGCCGCAAAAGACCTATGCAAATCTTCATTATCCACGCCAACATCCTCAATAAAAAGTATGTGCTTTTTCCAGTTAAGTTTCGGAGGATTAATGCGGTTCAAAAAATTGGCAAAAGTTGAGAAATTGCCTCCAATCGGAGTGCCGGAAAATTTTCTTGCCGGCGAAGGAGTCAGCCAAAAAGATCCGCGATAATAAATCTCTTTTCCTAAAATCAACGAGAAAATTTTATTGAAATTCCCCTTGCCAAGAGTGAGAGACGAAAAATGCACAACCGGCGCTCTTGAAGAAAAATAAATCTCATTAAGCAGAAAAGTGAAATCGGAAAAACCCATAAAAATCGGTTTGCGCTCCCTAATCATCTGAAAATCTTTTTTATCAATCTTTAGTGCCAAATCCTCCGCGCCCGTTCCTCCGGCTACGGAAATTATTAAATCATAATCTTTTATGGCAGACCTGAAATCATTAAGCCGATCCTCAATTGAAGCGGAAACATAATCCACTTTTTCGTGAAAAGAAAAAAGATGCGGACTCGAAAAAATTTCCTTCGCCCCTAATCCGTTTTTCAATGCTCTGATAGTTCTATTTATGGCTTTTCTATCGCTTTGCAAGAGTCCTGTAGACGGAGCAATGAAACAAATTTTTTCTATCTTTCCGCCGCTCATTAATATCACCTCCCTTTTATAATTTCTAGGGGCTCTCAAATGAATCTTCAAATTCATTTGAGAGCCCCGACGTAATTTCAATCCGCCAACTGGCGGATTATATTTTCAACGAACACACCAGAAGATTAAAGCAAAATAAAAATCTGTCAATCTATTTCTGTCTCCGGCCCAACATTTTTAATGCCTCTTTAATGCGATTCTCAATGCCCTTAATATCTTTTGGCAATTGCCTTAGAGAGTTTTGAGCGTCCCGGGCGGAATATCCCAAGGATTCCAGAGCATCCAGAACTTCGCTGTCTCCAACTTCAAATTCCTCCACATCAATTCCCAATTTATGAACTTTATCTTTAAGCTCTAAAATAATTTTTTCTGCGGTTTTTCTGCCCACTCCGGAAACTCTGGTAAAAAAAGTCAGATCTTCCTTGGCAATAGCCGAAGCCAATAATTTCGTCGGCGCTATAGACAAAATAGACATCGCCATTTTGGGACCGACACCAGAAATGGCTATCAACATTTCAAAAAATACCAAATCAAAAGAATTCAAAAAACCGTAAAGATCCAGCGCGTCTTCTCTTACATATAAATAAGTGAAGATTTTCGCCCTTTCGCCAAGTTCCGGAATTTTATTCAAAACATCGCTGGACATAAAAACTTTATATCCGACTCCACAGACACCAATAATGGCAAATTTGTCTTTTTTATATTCAATTATTCCATCCAAAGAATAGATCATTTTAATTAGCGGCTAGTGGTTAGTAAAAATAACCCTTATAATTCTACCATCTTAAAAACAAAAAAGAAAAACCTCCCGACATTATGTCGGGAGGTTTTGAAATTTATCAAACATTATCATATGGGGCATCCGCCGCCTATTTTTTCGCCCCTTTCATCTCCCTTTTTCTCTTCTTTTTTAAAACGATTTTTTAAAGACGTAATACCTCCTGCCAGATAGCTTCCGACCATTAAACTTAAAATGATATCGGGAACAAAAATATCAACGCTGTCATGGCCGCCTGGTCGTAAAACAAGCGACATATTCCCGTTTTTTGCAAGAAAATATGCCAACCAGAAGAATATTACCGTCACATGAATTTCTCGTATCGAGTAGCCATGGGCATATTCCACCGCAAAAATAAATCCTATATGGATTATCCCCAAAACAGCAAGATTATCAACATTCAAAAATATCTTTGCTACTAATACCGCTACACCCCCAGATATGAAACCGGCCCACTTATAAAAAAAATGCGCTGGATTGTCATTCTTCTTTGCATCTAATTTCATATCATTTTTATCGCCCTCCATGGATTTCCCTCCTTTTATTTTTTAAATTTAAAAGAGCTAACTACTATTGCGTAATTTCCTATTTTATATTATAAAATTTTAATTATGTCAAATGATTTTAAACTCCTATCGCAATATAAGCCAACCGGCGATCAACCGCAAGCCATAGAAAGATTATCGGCGGGAATCTTGGCTAATCCCCTTGACCCTACTCGGGGCAAGCAAAAATATCAAACACTCCTTGGTGTGACGGGTTCGGGCAAGACTTTCACAATGGCTAATGTGATAGCCGAAACCCAAAAACCAACCCTGATAATTTCCCACAATAAAACCCTGGCTGCCCAACTCTACCAGGAATTCAAAGAATTTTTTCCGGAAAACTCCGTACATTATTTTGTCAGCTATTACGACTACTACCAGCCCGAAGCCTATATGCCGACAACAGATACCTACATAGAGAAAGACGCTAAAATAAACGAACAACTGGACAGATTACGCCACGAAACCACGCAAGCGATTTTGTCGCGAAGCGATGTTATTGTCGTTGCTTCAGTTTCTTGTATTTATAATATCGGCTCGCCGATAAACTATGAAAAAATGTCCCTGAAATTATCCTGCGGTCAAAAAATAACATCCAAACAATTGATGGCTCATCTTGTAAATTTGCAATACAGCCGAAACGATATTGAAAAATTGCCGGGAACATTCAGCCGCAAAGGAGAGGTGATTGAAATACATCCTTCAAGCGGAAATGAATTTTATCAGATTGAATTTAATTTGAAAGGAAACAGGCTTGAAAATATCAAAAAGAATCCTTCTAATCTCCAATCTCTAATCTCCAATCTCTGCCCCAATATCCGCGTTTTCCCCGCCAAATTCTGGCTCTCTCCACAGGACCAAATAAAACTGGCAACTGCCAATATAAAAAAGGAATTAAATAACCAACTAAAAAAATTCAAAAAAGAAAAAAAACCCCTGGAATACGAAAGATTAAAACAACGCGTTAATTTTGATTTGGAAATGCTGAAAAGCGCCGGCTATTGCCACGGCATTGAAAATTATTCTAGTCATTTGGAATTTCGCGAAAGAGACTCTCCGCCATTTACCCTGATAGATTATTTCAAACACACTTATAGTGATGATTTCCTGTTTGTTATTGACGAATCGCATATGACTATTCCGCAAATTAGAGCAATGCACGCCGGAGATAAAGCGCGCAAAACAACTCTCGTTGATTACGGCTGGCGTTTGCCTTCAGCGCTGGATAATAGACCCCTAAAATTCACCGAGTTTGAAAAGAAAAACACTCAGACAGTTTTTGTTTCCGCCACTCCAGCAGATTATGAAATGGCTCATTCCGGAAAAGAAAATATCGTCCAGCAACTCATTAGACCAACCGGGCTTTTGGATCCGGAAATAGAAGTCCGCCCGACAAAAAATCAAATACCGGATTTAATAAAAGAACTTCATCTTCGCGCCATAAAAAAACAAAAATCGTTTGTCACGGTTTTGACAAAAAGATTAGCCGAAGAGATGGCGGAGTATCTGGCAGAAAATGGCATCAATGCTTATTACCTGCATTCAGAAATTAAAACACTGGAGCGCACGGAAATCCTGCGCGATCTTCGCCTTGATAAATACGACGTTATCGTTGGAGTAAATCTTTTAAGGGAAGGCCTTGATATCCCCGAAATTGCTTTCATCGCTATAATGGACGCGGACAAAGAAGGATTTTTAAGAAATAAAACCACGCTTATTCAGACTATTGGTCGCGCTGCCAGAAACCTGGAAGGCAAAGTCATAATGTATGCCGATAGAATGACTCAATCAATGCAGGAAGCGATTAAAGAAACAAACCGTCGCAGAAAAACTCAAGAAGAATATAATAAAAAACACGGAATAAAACCTCAACAAATCATAAAACCGATCAGAGATTTAATAATCAACCAGCAGGCGAGCGAACAGAGGGAAAAACTGGACAGGCAAATCGCAGAGATGATCAGCGATGAAGATATGCTAGAAAATTTAATAGCCAAAGAGCCCACTCATACCATTAAAACCCTGGAAAAAGAAATGAAAAAAGCCGCCAGCCAAATGAACTTTGAACTGGCCGCAAGGTTGAGAGACAAGATAAAAGAAACTAAAAAATGGGTTTAAACTATCCATCATTAACGCAACCGCATGCGCCGTTAATGCGTTATTTTATTACTTGCCTGAAATTTTACTTTTGAAAACGAAATTATATACTCTTGGCTCTGAACTTAATTTAACAGCATCCGTGAATAAAACTGTGCCTCATATCTTGTACTCAAATATATTATATTTCAAAGAGGGGAGTAAATCCCAAAAACTTGACATAATGACAAATAGTTGTTACGTTTATAAATAAAAATTGTTTTTTTAAAATAGGTTTATTTATGAGGTAGCGCATTGGGCGTAAGGGCTTTTTTATGCCTATTGCGCTACCTCATATAGAGGAAGTCGTTAGTCAGAGCGATTCTGATAAATCCAAAGAAAGAAGGAGGATGACGATGTCACAAACATTGATCACCAGCCGAGACCCGAAAGGTCTCCACGCAGTCGGTCTCTTCGAGGCCGTCTACAACAAGTCCAAGCTCGACGAGGCACGCGCACAGCGGCTCAACGAGCACGGTGGCGAACTGCAGGACGGGATCGCGAAGCTCATCGCCGAGCTGTCCGTGTCCAACCAGTTCGCCGACGAGGAAGTTCGTTCCAGCTACACGTATCCGAAGGAGTACAAAGGGCCGAAGCCAGTCGCGGATCAGATCAAGGCACTTGCCAAGATTTTTGATCTCGACCCGAGCCACGCCATCGAGTTCGCCAAGAACTTGCCTGCACTCCCCGAGGGCGCCGAGGGATGGTTCGCCATTCCGTCGGTCGACGCACTGACCAAGAAGCATTTCCCCGAAGTGACCGATCCGACTCAGAAGTATTGCCAGGCGGTCCAGCTCGTTCACGCCAAGATCGTGGCCTCCCGGTCGTTCTACAACTACCGTGAGGGACAGATCACGCCGGCGCAGTTGCGGGTTCACGCTCGCACGGCGCACGCGCTGGATTTCATCGCCGAGACGCAGAAGAGCGACATCCTGATCGTCGCCGCCCAGCTCGGCATGCGCCATCGCGGCAAGTCCGTCCGTCAGGCTCGTGGGGTCTTCGTGGCCAACGAGTTTGGTCTCGGAGCCTTCGCAATCGGCATCATATTGCTAACCCACCCCGAACGCGAGGTTCAGTGGGAACAGCTCCACGTCGACTGCGCTGGTGACGAGTTCTCTCCGGGCGCCGGTGGCGTCTTCTCAAACGCGCCGGTCTTCGACTTCGACGGCGGCGAGGTCAGGTTCAACGCCTACTGGTTCGGCGACGCCTACTGGCACTTCGGTTCCGCTTCGGCCTTCGTCTCGCCCCAGTAGTAGAGCATAGCTCACTACGGGGCAGGCAGTAATCGACCCTTGCTTGCCCGCCGAAGCTTTGGCGAAGGCGGGAGGTCTTGAATCCTTGGATCTTTTGACTCCTTGTTAATTGATCCTTGCCCGTTCGACAAGCTCAGAGCAACCCCGAGTTGAATCGAAGGGTTGAATTCCGCCGCAGGCGGTCGAAAAAAATTGGGGCTATCCACAACACACCGTGGATAGCCCCTTTTCTTTTTTATATATGTTAGACTAATAAAATTATGCTAAAATCTAAAGTTATTATTTTTTATATCAAAAAATGGTTTTATATTAAAACAATAACAATCTAAATAAACGAGATTATTATTTCTTAAAAACAATGGAAAAATATATTGAAAAACAAGTGGAAGAAAAGGAGTTTATTGATAGATTACACCAGAAAGCAGAAAGGATATTAAGTGAATATGCGATTTCTATGGACGATTTTATCTATGAAAAAGAAATTATTGAAAAAGATAAAACTCTTGTAAATACTTTAAAAGCAAAATTCAAGAAAGATGCCCCCAATGAAGAAAAGGAGGCAAAGGTTCTCGCTGATATTCTGGAAGCAATCATCCTTGAAGAATCGGAATCAAGCAATTGGCTTGGTCAAAACGCATCCACAATAAAAGTATCTGAATATGACGATTATGTAAATCATATTGATACCATTATTGAATTTGAAGACGCGGAAACAGCTTCTCATACAGCGCTTGGCATTGACGCTACATATTCAACAAGCATAAAAGAAAAATTTGACCGTATCAAAGAAGAAATTAAAAACGGGGTTCTCGCCGAAGCGAAATATTTTTCTTCTTCATCTATAAAAGGAATGCACATACAAATTCCGCGTTTAATTATCGGAGCTGAAGTAAAGACCATAAAGGAACTGGGGGAGTTATGGCTGGATAAAGATAGCAGGGTGGAGGGAAGAAAAAAAGAAGTCAAAAAAGCGCTGGAAAATCATCCTGCGCAATTTCAGATTTTAAGACAAATGCTTCTAGAAGCGGAGGTTTTTGAAAAATACGCCCAAAAAGTCAATCAGCAAAAAATAGCGGAAACCTACGCAAGATTAAAAAAATTAGTCCAAAAAATTTATGACAACAAAAACCCGAATCAGAACGACAAAGGCGACTATGATAATATGATTGATATTATAAAAAACAATTTAAAATCTTTTGAGTAAAAGACAGTGCTTTGGCCTACAATTGACTTTTATCCTAAAAAGCATTAATCTATCTACCATAAACTAACTGTGTTTCTGCGAATTTCCTGCTCACAGAAAATGCTCTCAAAGAATAACTATTAACAATTCACAGTTAACAGTTAACGCATAGCAATTTGAATTCATTGTCAAATGTTACTTGTTAAATGTTAAAAGTTCGCGAATCGCATGCCAATCACAACATCAGCAAAAAAGGCCCTGAGGCAAAACAAGAAAAAAAGAGCGCATAATCTGCGCTATATTAATCGCATCAAGGCACTCGCGAAAGAAATAAAAAAACTTGTTGCAACCAAAAAATTCAAGGAGGCGACAGAAATTTTACCAAAATTTCATAAGGCGCTGGATAAGGCCGTAAAGGAAAATGTCATCAAAAAAAATACCGCCTCCCGCAAAAAATCCCGCATAACTCTCGCAATAAACAAGGTAAAGTAATTAAACACAAAATCCCGCATATGCGGGATTTTGTGTTAGCTAAAAACTATAAGCTAACAGCCAAAAACTACCCTAAAGTTCCACCACAAACAAATTCAACGCCATTTGCGGCTCCATCTCTCCGATTTTTATTTTCAAATCAATATCAAATAATTTTTGGTAGATATTTTTCAGTTCCTCGAAGGAAAATAGGCGAGAAGCAATTATGCTTTTCTTAACAATAAACGGATGTAATCCGATTTTTTTAGCGATATTGTCTGGACTTGCCCCCCCCTCAATCAAACTTTTCACTCTCAGTAAATTCCTGAATTGATAAATAATCATTGTCAAAAGATAGATTTCTGATTCACCATTTTCTATATGCTCATTTAAAATTTTAAGCGCTAATTTTTTATCTTTTTTAGCGATAGCGTCAATCACCGCAAAAATATCCGAATGAAAATCCGGCGTTACCATCTCAACAACATCTTTTTCCGTGATTAATTTTTTATATGCCGCCAATTTATCTATCTCATTTTTCAAACGATAAAGATCGCTACCAACCGACTGCGTTAAAATAGATATGGCCCTTGACTCGATTTTCGCCTCCAATTTTTCAAATTCTTTCTGTATCCATGCATTTAATCTCGCACCTTCCAACTTTTTAAATTCCTGAAACAAATTCGGCTTTTTAAGCAATTTATCAAACTCTTTATTCTTGACTGGCGCGCCGGCTTCAAAAAATACAATCACAATATCTTTAGATTCTTCTGCGTCCGCTTTTTTTGCCAATTCCAGAATTTTCCCTGCGCTATCCGCGTCTTCCAAAAAAAAATTCTTCAAAACAATCAGCTTTTTTTCCTCAAACATAGACACCGTTTCCAGCGCTTGCTTAAAATCGTCAAAATCAAAATTATCCGCATCAAAAATATGCAAACTCAGCCCGCTTTTTTGCGTTCTCCTATAATTTCCGATTATTTCTTTTAGTTTTTGATCGGCCAGAAACGGCTCAAAGCCATATAACACAATTTGCATCTGTTATTTAGTTTATATTTTATATTTTTAAAATTATATGAAATATTTTTTAACAATTTTGATAATTTCTAATTATCAATTTCTAATTTCTAATCAAATCTCTGCCCTATTTTTACTAAAATAAAATGTCTTGCGATTTATAGCTGATGAATAAACGCTATATCCATAAAATCTTTTGGCTTGGGTCCACAATCTCAATCCAAATCTGTCCGGGAACAAATTTTATTTCTTGACCGGATTCGCTAAAAAATGTCAATTTGCTTTGCTTGTTCAATTCGTCTTTTTTCCAAGTCCCTTTTATTTCTCGGCCATTTTGATAAATTATCGCTTTGCCACCGCCCTCAACATCAATATCATTGTATTGTCCCTCAACTTGCCGGCTTTTAGCAATCATTGCAATCACATTTTTTGCTTCCACTTTTTTATCCTCTAATTTATCAACCTCAACCTTACCGCCACGATATCTCAAATATGAATTATTTTGAAAATCATAATCATAAGACACTTTATAAACTCCAGAATAAAAAATATTAAGCGAGCAATATTTTTTTAGACTGGCGCAAGAATCTTTTTCTGCCATATTATTTTTTATATCTTCTCCGGATTGAAATAAATATCCTTCGAATTTGCTTTTCATTCTATAACCTAGTTTTTGGGAAGTATTTTCTATTTTTTCCGTTGAAGTAAATCCATTGTGCGGAGCGGGAATAGATTCGTCGCGATAAAAAACATTGAATGGATTGGTCAGGGCGTCAATATTATTCATAACTTTTTGCCGTAATTGTTCAAGAGCAAAATGCGACCCGCCCCAATGCACATAGATAGTATCAAAACCTTGAGCGAGCGGTATGAAGTCATGGCGCGCAGAACGGATAGAGCCGATTTGAGAAGGATCTCCACAAGTGAAAATCGCCATCATGCGCGTGATGCTACCGGTGATCACCTGCGCTTCCACCACCAAATCTGCGCTGGCGATCCCGGACAACGGGCGAGCTACAGCGTCGCCGGCATACATCACCGCAAACGGCCGGCGATCATAATTCTCACAAAAAATGCCACTGAGATTATTTTGTTTGCCATTTTTAACGACTTCTTCTTTATCGCCGGATAATTCTATCACTGCCGAATCGCCGACAACATCTTTTTTTATTAAAATTTTCTTACCACTGTAGAAAAACCAAAAACCAACGCCAAGGATTATTAATATCAAAATAATTATTGAAATTTTTTTCATATTTTATATTTTCTAAATTATATTTTATAACTTCTGGCACTTCGAGCAAAAATGAGCCGATCGACCACCTATTTTAATCCTTTTTATTATCCCATTGCAATATAGACCCGTCCCAAGCGAAGTCGAAGGACATTTTTCCCCCTCTCGTCGATAAACTCTCCTGATTTTATCATATCCGCCAGATTTCCCTTCTGGATCGCGATAATCGGAAATACTTGCGCCACGCAATTTTATCGCCTCTTTTAAAACCTGCCTTGTGTATTTATAAATATTTTTTAAATTTTTATTACTTAATTTTTCCACCCTAGCGAACGGATGGATTTTGGCAAACCATAAAATTTCATCGGAATAAATATTTCCGATGCCGGAAAGAATTTCTTGATCCATTAAAATTTGTTTGATTTTCCCTTTTTGCTTATTTAAAATTTCAACAAATTCTTTTTCTGTAAGCTCTAGTGGATCCGGACCTAGATTTTTCAAATCTGGCAAAGCTTCTATTTTATCTTTATCACCGGCCATTATCTTGGCAAATTTTCGCAAATCAGAAAGCGCAAGCTGTCTGCCATTTGATAAATAAAATATCGCATGGATATAATTGTTCACCTTTTCCTGCATTTCCCCCGAAACTAAACTTTGAACTTTTAACTTTAAACTTTTAACTTTATTGATTTGCCATTTACCAACCAATAAATGTCCCGTCATTTTCTGATGGATTAAAAGCAATTTTCCGCCGCTCAAATCAATCAAAATATTTTTTCCCTTGCGATAAACTTTTAAAATTTTTCGGCTAATTATTTCTTTCTTAAATTTTCCGATATCCGGCGGCAACTGGATATTTTTCCCCAAACCCTTGCCAGCCTTAAAATCAGTCCAAAAATCCCGGATTTTCAGCCCCGGGATTTTTTTATTAAGGTCTTTTGAAATTGTTTCTACTTCGGGAAGTTCCGGCATTTTTCATGAATTATGAAGCATGAAGCATGAAATCCGCAGCAGCGGATTAAACGTTATGTGTTTCATGTTGCACGTTATATATTCATCATCAAAGCATTCTTTATTTTTTCCACGATTTCTTCGGGGGTAAAATGCGCTTTAATCATAAAATCATATGCTCCTATCTTTAGGCCTTTTTCCACATCGACGCGCGAACCAAGATTTGAAAGAATAATAACGGGAATACTTGCTGTTTCGGAACTATTTTTAATTTGTTTTAATACCTCAAAACCATCAATTCCAGGTAAAATTAAATCAAGCAAAATTAAAGATGGTTTTATTTCATTCGCCTTTTTTAATCCATCTTCTCCGTCAAATGCCTCAATAACATTGAATCCTTCTTTTTGCAATTTAACCAACATCAAATTGCGCAAGAACGGATCATCTTCAACAAGAAGTATTTTTTTTTCCGCTAATTTTTGATCAATATCCGGCACTTTTCATGAATCATGAAGCATGAAACATGAAGTCCGCGACGGCGGATTAAATGTTGCATATTTCATGTTGCGTGTTATATATCCAATAATACTCCAAACATTTAAAAATTAAAATAGCGCTTTTAGATCCCCGAGATTTTCTCCATATTCCGCCTCCACCAATAAAGGCACTTCCAATTTAACGACATTCTCCATTATTTCTTTGATTTTCAGAGCCTCTTTCTTAACCGCCCCTTCTCTTATCTCAAACACCAACTCGTCGTGAATTTGAAGTAAAAGGCGGACATCATCACGATTATTTAAATTTAAATTGTTATAAATTTCAATCATGGCTGTTTTGATAATATCCGCGGCTGTTCCCTGAATGGGCATATTGGCCGCCATTCTTTCCGCGGATTGTTTTATCTGCCAGCTCCCCGATAAAATCTCCGGAATATATCTCCGTCGGCCCAGTAAAGTCTGGACATAACCAAGCTCGCGCGCTTTCTGAATTGTGTTTTTAATATAATTGGCAATTCCGGAAAAATCAGAAAAATATTCTTTTATGAATTTTTTGGCATCCGCATAATCAATTTTCGCTGTTTCGGAAAAACTTTTCGCGCTCATCCCGTAAAGCACGCCGAAATTTAAAGTTTTGGCGGCGCGTCGCATTTTGTCATCTACCTTTTCAATGGGCACATTAAAAATTTCCGCAGCCGTCATCAAGTGGATATCTTTGCCCTCCTTAAAAGCTGCCATCATTTTTTCATCATTGGCAATCACGCTGGCAAGACGAAGTTCAATCTGCGAATAATCAAAAGCAACCAATTCATAACCTTTATCAGCGACAAATGCTTTACGAATAGATGCGCCAAGGTCGGTGCGTATAGGAATGTTTTGTAAATTCGGTTCAAGAGAAGAAAGACGACCAGTGGAAGTCCCAGCTTGATTGTAATTAGTGTGGATTCGGCCGTCTTTTGCATCTACCATTTTCGGCAAAGCGTCCACATAAGTGCTTTTGAGCTTAAAAATTTCCCTGTAATCTAAAATGGAATCTGCGATGGGATGCGCCCCGCGCAATTTTTCAAGCTCGGATGCTTTGGTGGAAATCGCCCCACCCGGAGTTTTGCGAAGAAATTTTATTTCAATTTTTAATTTGTTAAAAAGAATTTTGGAAATTTGCTGGGGCGAATTGATATTAAATTCCTCGCCGGCTAATTCATAGATTTTCTTTTCTAGATTTTTCAATTTTTCCGCCAATTGGCCGGAAAATTCTTCTAGATAAAAAACGTTAATTTTTACTCCTAATGTCTCCATTTGCGCCAAAACAGATATTAATGGCATCTCTATTTCATAAAAAATCTTCTTCAATCCCTTTTCTTCAATTTCTTTTCCCAGAACCTCTTTTAGCTCAAATAGTTCCGAGACATAAACATTCTCGTCTTCAATTACATTTTCTTCAAATTTTGATTTTTGACTTGCAATTTTGATTTTTGATTTTTGATTTTTGATTTTTTCCAATGGATACTCCCTCTCCCCGGGATTGAGTACATATGCGGCGAGCATAATATCAAAATCAATTCCCCGCAATTCAATATCATATTCTCGCAAAATTTTAATCAAGGACTTCAAATTATGTCCGATTTTTTTGATATTTTCATTTTCAAAAATTTCCTTAAAATCCCTTAAAGATTCTTTTTTTATAAAAATCTCTTCTTTTCCGTTAGTTGCCAAATTCACACCTAAAAATTTCCCATCATCGAATCTCTGTAAAACCGCAATTTCTTTACCTTCCAACAATTTCTCTTTCAATTCTTTATATTGTTTTTCATCGTCAAACCCTTGAATATCTATAATTTTTAATTTTGAATTGTCATTTTGATTTTTGATTTTTACATTTTGATTTTTCCCTTCCTTCCATGGCAGTCGATTTATCATACCGTGAAATTCCATCTCCCCTAAAAGTTGCTCAACTTTTTTTCTGTTTGCCGTGGAGAATTTCCCGACTCTTGCATCTTCCAAATTAAAATCAATGGGCGCGTCGCGTCTTATAATTGATAATTTCTTACTTAAAAACGCCTGATCCTTGTATTCAACCAATTTTTCAATCAACTTTTCCGATAACCCCTCACCCTTCAGGGATTGCGCGGGGCGCGAATTCTTTATTGTCTTTGAAGGGTGAGGGGCTTTTCGCTTCCCTATTTCCTCATAAAGATTCTCCAGTGTTCCGTATTTAAAAATTAAAGCAGATGCCGTCTTATCTCCGACTCCCGGCACTCCGGGTATATTATCCGAAGGATCTCCCTTGAGCCCTTTAAAATCCACCATCTGTCTGGGATGTAATCCATATCTATCAATCACCGCTTTCTCGTCATAAATAACGGTATCGGTAATGCCCTTTTTTAATGTATAAACAATCGTCTTGCCATCATCCACAAGCTGAAGAGTGTCTAAATCGCCAGTCAAGATGATGCTCACAACATCAAGTTTTTTATTTTTAACTTTCTCACAAATAGTCCCCAGCACATCATCTGCTTCGTATCCCGGCATCTCCATCACCGGCACACCAAAAGCCCGCATCACTTCTTTTACTTTATTGAATTGCGTTATCAATTCATCCGGCGCTTTGGGCCTGTGAGCTTTGTATTCTTCAAATTCTTCGTGCCGAAAAGTCGGCTGAGGAAGATCAAAGGCCGCAACAATATATTGTGGCTGCATCTCTTTTAGAATCTTCAAAAATACGCTCACATACCCGAAAACCGCATTCAAAACCTCTCCTTTTTGCGTGGCAAGCGACGGCAAAGCATGATACGCGCGATGAATCAAGGCATGGGAATCTATAAGAACTAATTTTGGCTTATTTTTAATATCCATTTATTTTAAATTATAACATAAATACTTTTTTCTTTTTTATTGAAAATATATATTAAGGAGAGTATGCTTTATTTGATATAATTTATATTTATGAAATTTTCTAAGTCTCAAATTATCAAAAAGATCCGTGAAATTGTAGAAAAAATGTTTTCCGGAATTGGACCATGCCATGATTTTTACCATACTAAAAGGGTCTTGAAAGTTGCCAAATATCTGGCAAAAAAAGAAAAAGCGGATATGTTTATTGTTGAACTTGCCGCCTTACTCCATGATATTGGCAGAATAGAGGAATATAAACACAAATATCACAAAGCAAAACTTAATCATGCCGATCTGTCGGCAAAGAATGCCATACCTATACTCAAAAAATTCAAACTCCCCGAAAAAACAATAAATGATATCTACCATGCTATTATTGCTCATCGCTTCAGAAACCCGACCGAAAAGGCGCACACAATTGAAGCAAAAATCCTGCGCGATGCGGACAAACTGGATAGTATCGGCGCCATCGGCATCGCAAGAGCCTATATTTGGCTTGGCGAATATCGCATCGGCACAATTTATGTCGGTAAAAGCGAATGGTCAAAATTCAATATCAATTCCAAAGACCCCAAACATGACTCCCTTCAAAGAGAATGGGCAATAAAACTCTCTAAAATAAAAAATCAAATGTTTACAAAAAGCGGAAAACAATTGGCCATAAAAAGACATAAATTAATGGAGAAATTTTTAAAAAACCTTGAAAAAGAAATTAAATTTGCTTAGTCCTTCATATTTGATATAATAAACCTTGAATTATATGATTCCTGAATTATTCAAAAATCTTTTATCTTTGCACATTTTATTGGGAGTGGGGGCCACCGCCGCTTTTGGTTACGCCTGGATGCAATTTAAAAATCCCGACTACAAAATGCTTAATGTACAAATTTTATCCATTCTCGGCGCTTTAGCGCTTTTTTCTTCCTGGATAACCGGCGGATACTATTATCTTTACTATTACGGAGAAAATGTAAAACCGCAAATTCTTGCTGGATCACAACCTTGGGCGCATAAATTAATAATGGAAGCAAAAGAACATATTTTTCTGATAATGCCCTTGATCGCAGTCACCATTTTGTTGTCAGTTTTTTTGTTAAAAGACGAATTTCAGACTGAGCCGCAAATTAAAAAATCAGTTTCCGCCTTGCTCGCTTTTAATGCAATTTTGGGAATTTCAATAATGGTAATGGGATTTATCATATCCGGAGCGCATTAAATTTAGATAATAACTGATTACGCTAATTTTATATGGATGATACAAGAATAAAACTTATTACCTCAATAATAAAAAGCGCGATTTTTACGGTGATATTTGTGGCCGCAATTACCATAACCGCTGATTTAGCGCCTGACTTAAAAAATTGGCTAAAAAGCGTCTTTACCCATCATTGGATAGGAAAAAGCATTTTAACTCTCATTTTCTTTTTAATTTTTTCTATTGTTGTTTATTTGTGTCCTTGCCAAAAAAATATTGAAAAAACAAAAAAACTTTTATCTTATTTGCTCTGGTCTTCAATGAGTTCAGCCGTTATTATTTTTCTCTTTTTTATCTGGGAAGCATTTTTGAAATAAGGCATTTAAACATTGTTCCAGGCAGCGCGTCCGATACGGACGCGCTGCTTTCAATTTCTTTTAAAACTGCTATTATAAAAAAATTAAAACCATGGATTTTTTAAAAGAATTGAACGACAAACAGCGCGAAGCGGCCGATCAAATTGAGGGGCCTGCTTTAATCATCGCGGGAGCAGGATCGGGCAAAACCAAAACCATCACTAGTCGTATAGCCAATATGATCGCTCGCGGAATCCCGCCGCAACAAATTCTTGCCGTTACCTTTACCAATAAAGCCGCCAATGAGATGAAAGAACGCATCCATAAATTATTGTCCAGAATTCCAACTTCCAACCTCCAAACTCTAACTTCCGCCCCCTTCGTCGGAACTTTCCATTCTTTTTGTGTCAGGTTTTTAAGGGAAGAATATAATTCAAATTTTGTTGTTTACGATACCGATGACCAGCTATCACTCATTAAAGAAGCGATGAAAGAGCTGGAAATAGATGACAAACAATTCAAGCCTTCAAGCATTCAAGCCGCGATATCCGCCGCAAAAAATGCAATGCTCAATGCCGAGGAATTTAAAAAACGATCCGAAGGATATTGGCAGGAAACAATCGCCAAAATTTTTAAAAAATACGAGGAAGCTCTTTTGAGTTGTAATAGCCTGGATTTTGACGATCTTTTATCTAAAACAGTGCAAATTTTAGAATCCAAACCGGAAATTTTAAAAAAATGGCAGGAAAGATACAAATATATAACCGTGGACGAATATCAGGACACTAATTTCGCGCAATATAAAATAGTAAATTTGCTCGCGCAGAAATACAGAAATCTTTGCGTTGTGGGGGACGATCAACAATCTATCTATGCTTTCCGTGGAGCGGATTTTCGCAATATCCTGAACTTTGAAAAAGATTACCCGGAAGCAAAAATCATTCTCCTTGAAGAAAATTACCGCTCCACAAAAAATATTTTGGACGCGGCCAATAAAGTTATTTCTAAAAACACAATCAAAAAAGACAAAAAACTCTGGACGCAAAACGAAGACGGAGCGATGATAAACGCCATACTCGCTCAAAGCGAAAGACAAGAGGGGAATTTTGTCGCAAGCGAGATAAAACGAATAGCCAAACAAGAAAAAATAAAATTCTCGCAATGCGCCGTGATGTATCGCACCAACGCGCAGTCGCGCGCCGTAGAAGAATCATTGATTAAAAACCAGATTCCCTATCAATTAATCGGTGGATTAAAATTTTACGAAAGAAAAGAAATAAAAGATATTCTGGCGTATCTGCGTATTATCTTTAATCCCAAAGATCAAGTCAGTATCCAAAGAGTATTAAACGTCCCCACCCGAGGCATGGGCAAATACGAAAAAATATACGGTCAAATTGTTTCGCGAATTATTTTAAATGAAGAATTGCCAACCCATAATTTAAAGGATAAAAAAATCTCCGCGTTAAAAGATTTCGCTGAATTGATAAAAAATATCAAATCGGATTTCAGCGAAGGAAATCTCAGCGACCTGCTTGGCGGGATAATCAATAAAATAAATTATGCAAAATACATTGAAAATGACTATGTTGACGCAGAAAACAGGATGGAAAATATCCAAGAACTTTTTTCCGTGGCTTCTGTATATGATAGTTTGCCGCTGGACGGCGCGATTAAAAATTTTTTGGAAAATTCGGCATTATCTTCCGACACGGATGGAATTGACCAAAATTCGGAAAAAACGCATTTAATGACCGTCCACTCCTCAAAAGGATTGGAATTTGACGCGGTATTTATCGTCGGCCTGGAAGAGGGGATATTCCCGCATTCCCGCAGTTCACTCAATCCCGCCGAGCTCGAAGAAGAACGCCGGCTTTGCTATGTCGCTCTGACCCGAGCTAAAAAACATTTGTATCTGATATTTGCGCAAAAAAGACGGCTCTTCGGATCAATTCTCGCTAATTCTCCATCGCGATTTTTATTTGATATTCCGCAAGAATTGGTATCTTTCAGGCAACTTGAAGATGATAATGACGGGTTAATTCAAATTGACTACTAAATATGTCGCCTACGGAGATAAAAAAATTAATGGAAAAATATGGCATCGCGCCCAAAAAACTTTTTGGACAGAATTTTCTGATTTCCGAAGGCATTTTGGATAAAATCATAAAATCGGCAAATCTTTCAAAAAAAGATATTATCCTGGAAGTCGGTCCGGGACTTGGCGCGCTGACTTTCAAAATGGCATCTCTTGCTAAACGAATTATTGCCGTGGAAAAAGACAGAAACCTTGTGAAGATTCTGCAGGAACGCCTCACCGAAAAAAATATTAAAAATGTTGAAATTATCGAAGAGGATATTTTAAAATTCGAAACTATAAACTATAAACTAAAAACTAAAAACTATTCATTAATTGCCAACATTCCCTATTATCTGACCTCCGCGCTAATCAGAAAATTTTTAGAAACAGAAAATAAGCCGCAGAAAATAATTTTAATGATCCAGAAAGAAGTAGCGCAAAGAATCTGCTTGCCTCGCCGTAGCCTTAGCGGAGGCAAGCGCTCTCAACAAATAAAAATGAATATTCTGGCATTATCCGTCCAATTTTACGCTGACGCAAAAATACTTTTTTATGTTTCCAAAGAAAACTTCTGGCCAGCGCCGAAAGTTGATTCAGCGGTCATAGAAATAACGCCAAAAGAAAAATTGCCCGATATTGATGAAAAGTTATTCTTTAAAATAGTAAAAGCCGGATTTTCCAGCAAAAGAAAACAGCTTTCCGGAAATCTCGCAAATAACCTCAAACTCCCAAAAGACAAAATAGAGGAAATTCTAAAATCCATCGGAATAAACCCAAAACAAAGAGCGGAAGAATTAATGTTGGAAAAATGGATGGATTTAACAAATTTTATTTGGCGGGAAGCAGACTTGAGCCAAAATATAAAATAGAGTAATCGCCTATATCATAAGTTACTAATCCAAGCGTTGCAGCTTTCGTGCATTTACCTTTCATTTTTATTGATTTTCCCAATTGGGCGATACCGGGATAAACCATATTATATAAGAAAGGATTTATGGACCAAATAGGGTAATAAAGAAAGAAGCATCCTCCTTTGGGAGGCCCTATATAATAAGGAATGCCTTGAATGCAGTCAAAATCAACAATGGTGACAACCCTCCCTCCAAAATCATAGACAACGCCTTTTGTTGCAATCGCAGCAGCCGATAAAACATCAGCCGCCGGTCCTGACAAGAAAAATCCTCCTTCTCTTTTATTTGAAAAAAAACAAGAGGATTGCGCCTGAGCATTATTTACCAATAAATCTTTAAAGGAAAACTCAAAATGAGAGACTCCGGCTAATTTCCTTTGCATACCGGGCAAATAAGATTTGGCGTTTTTTAGATAATCTTCATTTATTTTTTTTATCTCATTTTTTGAAAAATTTTTATCGGCAAGCTTTTTCGCGTATTCCGCGTGATATTTATACCAGGCGATAACCGCTCCGTGAGCAGAAGCGAGTTTTGGATTTATAGGCATTGTCTTTAACTCTTCAACGGTTTTCTGATCAAGTCTTGCCCAGATTTCCAATGATTTTTTTAAGTCTTCGGATAAACCCATTATTTCAACTCTTTTCGCCAATTCTTCCACTGATAAAATCTTCTTATTATTATTGTCTCTTTTTAAATTTTTAAAATCCTCCTCGCTAAAACTCGTCCTTTCCAAAACAAAAGCCATTAAAGACGGGTAATCGGAGAACCCTCCGCTCGCTCGAATACTGAGTTCGCCCTGAGATACGGAAGAAACGTCAAAAGAAGGTTTGGATATTTCCATTTTTGAAACCTGGTAAAATTGCCTGAAATATTTATAAAAATCAAAAGAAAAAGCGGCAAAACCGAAATCACTCCTGAAAATAGGGAGGTAAACAAAACCAAACACCGAAAGCATTAATAGAATATTTATGATGATTTTCATATAGTCAGAATATATCAATATTATATCAGATAAGCAAAATATAATACATCCTGTATCTGGCTTGCTTTTTGTTTTTTTGGTATAATTTAATAGTGCAAAAAGAAAATATCCCGCTTCATGGCGGACAAAAAATTTTCAAACACAAAAAGCTGATTTTGGCTGTAATTTTGCCGCTTGGCTTTTGGGCTGGGCTTTTTGGTTTTTGGTTTTTTAATTCCAATCAGCAATCAAACGCCAATCCCATTATTTTAAAATCCTCCGGAACAAACCAATTTGGACAAAAAAGCATCAGCCAACTGGCTTCCCTTGCCGCGACCCAGATTGATTCCGACAAAGACGGCCTCACCGACTGGGAGGAGTCAATCTACGGAACGGATTCAAAAAAATCCGACTCTGATGGGGACGGTTATTTGGATGGCGAAGAAGTTGTTTCCGGCCGCGACCCGCTCAAAAAAGGGCCTGACGATTTAATCGTCTCCTCCCCAAAAAATAAAATAGAAGAAATGACCGCGACCCAAAAATTTACGGAATTGGCAGTGGCCAATTATTTGACGGCTTTTCAAACAAAAAACCCGGCGGAATTTAAACCTGAGGAAATTGATAAAATATTGAAAGATTCTATCGGCAACGATCCGAGCATGTCCGCTAAATTCAATGAAATTTTAAAATCCGAACTTTATTATTTCGTCCCGTCCAATTTAGACACAGAAATAAAGTTCGCTAAAAATGATACGGAAAAGGAACAAAAAATATATTTTGGAAATATCACGAAATTATTAAAAGAATTTTATGACACAGAACCTAAAAATGATTTTTTCCAAACAATAAATCAGAGCATGGCCACAAAAAATTATTCCAAGATGGATGAATTTGCGGCGTTTTATCAAAAAATGTATGCGAGCGCCAAAAATATAGCCGTGCCAAAATCGCTGACAACAAACCACGAAAATTTGATGAGTTATTTTTATAAAATGCAAAAAATCAGCGAAGCGATAAAAATATATGAAACCGACCCGCTAAAAACACTGCTGGCGCTCAATGAACTGACTAATTTAACACAGAAATTATTTGCTCAAAATCCATGAGTAAATCAAATAAACAATTTATAATCCAGCTAATCTCCTTTTGGGTTATCTTTTTTATGATTTTCGCGCCAACAGCAAATATTTTATTCTTTTTGCCAAAAAATGCGGCTGCCGCGGAGGAACCCTCCAAACCAGAAGCGTATGCAACTGCATATGGAATATGCAGTGTTTTATATATATCTGGCTACACAAAGGAAACGCTTCAACTTCTTAAAGTGTCCGTCAGTAGTGCACCAGCCGGCGCAAGCGCATGGACACAAATAGACACCTGCGCCACAGAAATCGGCAATAATAAAATTATCGTTCAGATAGAAGACGCAATAGAAGCCGCTGCAACAATCGCCCTTGAACAACTTCTCGTGGCGCTCACCAACCAAATCATCGGCTATATTAACAGCGATGAATTCGGCCACAAAGGATTTGTTTTGGATTTCAACGCCGCTCTCAATAGCGCCGCTCAAGTGGCTGGCGCCAAATTTTTAAATTCTCTGACCGGAGTGAATCTCTGCTCCACAATTCCGCGTCTAAAACTGCAAATAGCGTTATTGCCCACACCGGACTTTAAAACAAGATCTGAATGCACGTTGGATAAAATAGTCGGGAATATTGAAGATTTTCAAAAGGATTTTTCAAAAGGCGGCTGGCTGGCGTGGGATGAATCAATGAAAGCCAATAATAATGCTTTTGGCACCTGGCTTGTGGCCCAAGATGAAAAAGCGATGCTTCAATTTGCTGAAGTTCAGAAAAAAGAAAAAGAAATGACAGACGGATTTTCGCCCAAGAAAAAATGTCTGGATCCGTCTGGCGTTGACCCCGAAAGCGTCAATTGCAAAACATCAATAACCACTGCCCCGAGCGGCACGGTTGAGGTTGCCTCTAATTTTGCCGCGCTCTCGCCGATTGAATCTCTTCAAAATAAAATAACAGCTCTTTACATAAAAACCGGTCCCTTTGGACCATATCTTTCCGCCATCACCAATGCTCTTTTGAATCGTCTTACGAAAGATGGCCTTAGCGCGCTCTTAAGCACTTTCACGGAAAATGATTTAAAACAATCCAATCCCTACCAAAGTGTCATTGATCAAGTTGCGGCAACTTCCGGCAGTTTTATGACCGCCCAATCCAATCAGGCCCAAGCTAATTTAATTTTAAATACACTTCAAACACTTGACCAATTTATCACCGATACGGCCAAACCTCTTTATTTCAATATACTTTCCGCAGTTGCCAATATAAAAACCCAACAAGATAACATTATCAATAATTTTTGGGCGCAGGGAATGACCGGGAACGCGACTGTCACGATTCTTTCCGGACCCACAACCATAGCCGGCTCCGGATCAATCCTGCAAATAGTCTCAACCATATATAGCATTACTCAGGCGCAAATCGGACAAGCCACAATAGAAAAAACGGAAACCACTTATACCGACGGGACAACGGCAAGAACTTTCAATCTGATAAACAAACAAAATAAAATAGAAGACATTGACGGAATTCTGACCGAATACAATACGATTTTCAATTCATTATCTTACAGCCAATCGCAAATAAGCGCGGCGCAAGCTCCGACCAAACTGGCTTATGACAAAATAACCGCCTACATAAACACCTGGAACGGCACGAGCGGAGACGCCGCGGCCAAATCCGCCATGGATAAAGCCATAGCCGACGCCATTCCCCCTATCCAAAAAGTCATCCCGTCAACTTCAACAACCTTAGAGCAGTTAGGCGATGAAACTTTGGCGCTTTACAATAAAACATTCTCCGATACAACTGCCGAAATCAGCAATCAAAACCTGCAAACCTATCAAGATTATTTGACTGTTGTTTCAAATATTTATAATTCATTAATAGGGACCCCAATAACGCTTTGATTACCGCAACTATCCAAAAAATAACAAGACACTTTAAAATACTGCGCCACATAAAAATCTGGATGATGTTTATGGCTTTTACCTTTTTACCAATGTTTGCGTCGGCGGAACCCACTACCGAAGCGCTAAAAGTGGGCATAATAGATTTCTATATATCTCCACTGGACTCGATTTTAAAATTATTGGTATACGGAGTATATGTTATTATCACATTTATTCTTGGAAAACTTGTTAATCTGTCGGCGTCTTTTATGGAATGGTCGCTGAAGCTGACGATGACCTCGCCCAAAGAAATCGTTGGTGTCGGATGGGAGGTGTCTCTGGGACTTGCCAATAATCTTTTCATCTTGATACTTCTGGCAATAGCCATTGGAACAATTTTGGGCCTTCCTCAAATCAACAAAAAACTCCTACCCACGTTTTTAATAATCGCCCTTTTGATAAACTTCAGTATGGTCATAGGAAATATAGTCATAGACGCTTCCAATGTTCTTGCCTTGTCCTTTTTAAATAGTATCCAAAAAAATGGCGGCGACATAGGAGAGCGGCTTATGACAAGTATGCGATCAGAGCAAGTGAACCTCCAATTAGACGCCATTGTAATTGGAGACAAGAAAATTTCTGAATTAGCTAAACAAGAATATAATAAAAAGACTGAAAGGACGTCAGCAGAAATACAAAAACAAGCAATGGAAAAAGGTGGTGGTGTTACAGGAGCTATAGCTTTTGGTCTAGGGGAAGGCCAAACAGGACAATCGGCAACAAGCGAATATGGCGGAGCCTTCTCGGACTTATTTGGAAGCGCTGGAACCATGCTATTAAAAGCAATATATATTATTTTCATCCAACTGGTTATAATAATTACTTTCCTTTTCGGGGGGATTTATCTCTTGTCCCGAACATTCTGGCTTTGGCTTTTACTGATGCTGGCGCCACTTGCCTGGATAGCCAAACTAATACCCAAAGCGGAGCATTACTGGGACGATTGGTGGAAGCAATTTTTTGAAAAAGCTTTTTTCGCTCCGGTTTATCTTTTTATGGTTTCTCTGGCGGTTAATATAGCCGAAGCATCGGGAGCGGCTCTTGCTGGAACCCTATCTTCTGACGGGGTTAGCGCCAGCGCAGTCATTCAAATGCTTATTGTGGCCTTTTTAATGATGGCGGGGATTCATTACGGCCAAAAAGCGGGCGGCGGATTTGCCAATGGAGTTATAAATTATGGCAAGGGCTTGGGGTCGCGATACGGCAAAGCGCTGAAAAGTTTGCGTAATAAAGGGTTTATTGAAAAACAACTTGAAAGATTAAAACCGGAAAGCTTGGCAAAGGGTACCGCCGCCCTTCTCGCTACCAGGGGAGGCAAGATTACGGGATTTGATGAGAAAAAAATAAAATCGCGGATGGCAAAAGAAAAATACGCTAAAATCAGGGAGCAATATGAAGGTATGTCGGCAAAGGAACTTTGGAAAGAAATACAGGAAGCCCAACAGAAAAACAAAACATCTCCGGAACTTTCAGCCGCTGTCAGAGAATTCCTGGCTATTCCGTCTGATGAACGTGTAGCTGGAGGCATGCCAGGCAGTAAAGATCCTTTTATCGGCGCATTAAGAGCCGCCTCCTCAGCTGGCCTGCAAGGCCAAACTTCGCATACATGGGGCACGTGGAGTCCGCCTCCGCCATCAACCGCGCCATCTCCAAAAACATCCCCCCATGAATACAGTGAAGAACAAAAAGCTATGGGGTTATCAAGATAATGAATAATAATTCAGGATTTAAACCAGTGAAAATTATGCTAAAATAGTGTTCTGACGCGCAGCAGAGCCTTAATTAAATTTATGCCGGAAATCACACCAATTGAAGAACTTGATATTTTAATAGAAATGCAAAATCCGCTTTTTATTTATTCAACGGATTCTTTTGACGAGCAAATGGCATTTACCGAATATATTAATAGTTTATCCAACCGCAGAATACTTTTATCCGAGCAAATTTTATTTGATGCTCCTTTTATCGCGGCTGGTTTGCAAGAAAGCCACATAGAAACAATTATCAAAGAAGGCAGCCACAAACTAAAACGCGGGATGTTTACCGCTTTTAGTAATCATGAGTTTCTAATTAATATCCAAAAAATCACCGAGGAATTGGACCGACGCCAAAAAACCGCCAAAAACTCCGCGCGATTTAATAATATAATGCAGTATCTGCGTGATAGTAGATTTATTATATAAACTTATTATCTTAATTTTTAATTTCCAATTTTTAATTTTTAAATAAACGTTTAAATTTTTTAATTTTCAATAATAAATTATGCCTGAAACTAGTCAAATCACAATCATATCGGACTTGTTAAAACGAGACTCTGCCTACAGAGAGGTTATTGACCAGTTAGAAGAGCGGCTTTACAACCGTTATGTGGTTTATCTTACTGACAAGCCGCGATTTAACGCCAAAACCCAGGTCATCCCCAAGCCATATCTTGCGCAGATTTTATCTTTTAAAAATACCCTGGAATTGAATAAAATCGCCTCAAAATACAGTTTATCGCAAGAACAAAGGGACGGTATCTTGGAAATTTTATGGAAAATATTCTATCACGAAGCGGAAATAAAAAATCTGCCCCAGATATTTAACAGTGAGCTAAAAATAAATAATATCCGCGCCGCCTATTTAATGGCTACGGACATCGCCAACCTTTATATACCTATCTCCGATTATCTGGGCGATATCCCAGCGGTAATTAAAAGATGGCAATATAAGGTCGCAAGAAGAGTCAATCCCCAAAGTAACAGAAACTTTATCCCGCCTGTCGCAAATCGGACAAGTTCCGCCCAAATCAGAACTAGAACCAGAATATCTGCCCAACGAACCAAACCCCCAAATAACCGCAAATATCCCGCCAATAAATAATCCAAATGTGATAGACCTTAAGAATTTTTAAGGGCTTCGTCCAAAATTTGAAGTTTTTAGAGCGAGCAAATTTTGGTTACGAAACCTTACCCTGTTAAATAATTTTAAATTTTCTGTAAATTATAATATGCTTTATTATGTGTATGTTTTACAATCATCAAAAGATACTAAATTTTATACAGGTTATACAGAAAATTTAAAATTAAGATTTGAGGAGCATCGCAAAGGACGAGTAGAGTCTACAAAAAACAGAAGACCGTTAGAATTGATTTACTATGAATCTTGTTTAGATAAAAAAGACGCTATTCATAGAGAGAAATATTTAAAAACTTATCATGGAAAAATGTTTATCAAGAATCGCCTCAAATCTTATTTAACAGGGTGCTCAAATTTGTAGCTAAAATTTGTTCACAAAAACAAGTTTTTGCTCCAAATTTTTGACAAATTTGGCATGCATGCCCAAGTCCCACAATTTATAGATATAGAAGATAAAATAGTCGGCCCTTTTACTTTAAAACAGTTTGGATATCTGGCTGGAGGAAGTATTGCTATTGGAATAATGTACACTGTATTTCAATTTTATATTGTAATTATTTTGGGATTGCCGATAATCTTTTTGTCTTTGGCTTTAGCATTTTACAAAATAAACGGCCGTCCTTTTATTTTTTATCTTATGTCGTTTTTTAATTTCGGCCTTAAACAGCATATTTATATTTGGGAGAAACCTTTGGAAGAATACGACATTTTTATTCAACAAAAAACCACCGAGAAACAACCATTGATATTTGAAAGAATCACTGAATTTGCCCAAACAAGCTTGAAAAAAGCCGGCTGGAGTCTGAACGTCTTCGGCAAAAAAACGGTAATACCCCAAACAGAAATATCAGAACAAGAAGAAAAATATAACGAATCGCCGCAAACCAGAGTGTGATATAATGTATGCTAGCTAATAACCGTGAAGCTAATTGGATAATCCTATGTCACTGAATAAAAGTTCAACAACAGCGTCGCAAAAATTTGTTGAGATAGACAAAATCAAAGAAGATATGGTGATTTTAAAAAGCGGGGCTGTGCGCGCTGTCTTATTGGCGTCCTCCATTAATCTCGCGCTAAAATCCACCGAGGAACAAGACGCTATCATCTATCAATTTCAAAGTTTTTTAAATTCCATAGATTTTCCCCTGCAATTTATCATTCAATCAAGAAAATTAAACATTGACGACTATTTGGCGACAATTAAGGAAATGGAAAGAAAACAGGAAAACGAACTCTTAAAAATCCAAGCACAAGAATATATCGAATTCATACGCAATTTTGTGGAATTGCAAAATATAATGACTAAAAATTTTTATATTGTTGTGCCGTTCACAAAAGAAATTGTAAAAACAGGCAAGGGAATATTTGGCGCAAGCACAAGCGCCGCAAAAATGGATGATGAGCAGTTGCTGAAATTAAAAGACCAGCTTTGGCAAAGAGTAGAAGAGGTGATGGCCGGAATATCCCGCGTCGGTATAAAATGCGTTCCGCTCAATACCCAAGAACTGGTAGAATTATTTTATGACCTATACAACCCCGAAGAAGGAGGGAAAAGAGACCTCTCCCAAATTCAACTTTTAATTTCATAGAAATTAAAAGTTGAATTTGGGATTTCTAATTCCTAAAATGGCTATTTTTCAAAAACAAAATCAAATGCTCAATCAGGAAATAAAACCCCAAAAAAGCGGTATAAAATTCGCGGATATTCTGGCGCCTTCGGCCCTGGAAATAAAAAGCGAATATCTGCAACTTGGTTCAAAATTTTTAAAAACGCTTTTTGTTATTTCTTACCCGCGTTATTTAAATACCGGCTGGTTTTCTCCGATAGTTAACCTGGATAAAACTTTTGATATATCAATTTTTATACATCCCATAGATACTGCCACAGTTTTAAAAAATCTCCGCAAAAAACTTACCGAAGTCCAATCACAAATTTCCACCGAAGAAGAAAAAGGTAAAGTCCGTAATCCCATGCTGGAAACCGCCTATAAAGACATTGAGAATTTACGCGACTCCTTGATGCAGGCCACAGAGAAAATGTTCCGCGTAGGATTTTATCTTACAATCTATGCCGACTCCCCAAAGGAACTTTCCAAGGCAGAAAATGAAATTAAAAACCTGTTGGAGGCAAGAATAATTTATACCAAACAGGCAATTTTTCAACAAGATTCGGGATTTTTATCGACCCTGCCGATAGATACAGACAAACTGGAAATCCATACTCCGATGAATACTGCGCCGGTCGCTACATTTTTCCCCTTTACCTCCGCTGATGTCACCTCGGATCAAGGCATACTTTATGGAATTAATCGCCACAATAACAGTTTAATACTTTTTGATCGTTTTTCATTAGAAAACGCCAATATGGTAATCTTTGCCAAATCCGGGGGAGGCAAAAGCTATACCGCCAAACTGGAAATTTTAAGAGCTCTGATGGTCGGCACGGAAGTTATTATTATTGATCCGGAAAACGAATACGAACATCTCTCAGACACTGTCGGAGGCGCGTTCATAAAAATATCCCTGTCGTCAAAAAATCATATCAATCCCTTTGATTTGCCCCTGCCCTTACCGGATGAAAATCCCGCTGACGTTTTGCGAGGCAATATTATAAATCTTCTGGGATTGATACGGCTAATGTTTGGCGGTCTAACGCCCACTGAAGATGCTTTAATAGACAAAGCGCTTGCCGAGACTTATGCCGCGCGCGACATAACGCCGGAATCGGATTTTTCAAAAATATCGCCCCCTCTTTTGAATGATTTTCTGCTGGTCTTGCAAGGTATGTCCGGCACAGAAGATATATCAAAAAAATTAGAAAAATTCACTACAGGCACCTTTGCTAATTTCTTAAATCAACCGACCAATGTGGATATCACGAACAAACTGGTGATATTTTCTATCCGCGACCTGGAGCAGGACCTGCGTTCGATCGCCATGTATGTAATCACGAGATATATTTGGAATAAAATCCGATCGGAAAAAAAGAAAAGGATTTTACTCGTGGATGAAGCTTGGGTTATGATGCAACACGAAGATGCCGCCGCATTTTTATTTGGTATTGCCAAAAGATGCCGCAAATATTTTTTGGGCCTAACCACCATCACCCAAGACATTGCGGATTTTATGGGTTCAAAATACGGGAAAGCTATTGTTACTAATTCCTCCTTGCAACTTTTATTGAAACAATCCCCGGCCACAATAGACATTCTTGCTGAGACCTTCAACCTTACCGAAGAAGAAAAATATCTCTTACTTCAATCAAATGTAGGAGAGGGGATATTCATTGCCGGCCTGAAGCGCGCTGCCATCAAAATTATCGCTTCTTACACCGAAGACCAAATCGTCACTTCCAACCCCCAGCAACTGCAAGAAATCGAACAATCCAAACAAGAACTGGCTCAAGTGGAAAAAAGAAAATTGTAAAAACATAATTTTGCGCTATTGTTTTGCGCTTTGCGCTTTACATTTTGCGCTTATATACGTGCCTGACTTACTCGCTGAACAAATTGAACAAACTAAACTCCGGGAAAGAGAACTTGCGGAAAAAAGAAATAAAGCCAAACAGGCGGCAACAACAACCTCCTCAACCATTGAATCGCAAAATGCCGTAAATAATCCGAATCAAGACCAAGAACAGCCGATACAAGATAGCCCCACGACAACATCCCCCAAAACGGGATTTCCTATGGGTATATTTATTTTGGCGTTAGGTTTTGATGCCGTCGGATGGATTCCGTATGTTAATTTCGTGACAGAACCCACAGCCGCTGTTATTTTTGGATACTGGCAAAAAAAATATCAAAATACGGACTATTTAACCGTTCTGGCTAATATTGCAATTTGGAAAGGAATTGATGTTTTCACTGCGGGGATATTTCCATCAAACTCAGGTTTGGTCATTAAGGCATATATAAAAAAGAAGGTTCAAAATGTGGTATAATAAATAAAATGAGTATAAAAATAAAATCTTATTTTTTGATTTTTGCATTAATTGCGCTTGCAGGCGGGTTTTTTTCCATTGCCAAGGGTCAGATAGGTCTGTTGAGTCAACCCATATCGGATAATGCTATAGATTTTTCCGTTGACTGGTCGGCTCAAACATATGTCCCGCCCGAATACGACGGAAAAGCGATTCCAACTTATGGCAGTAAAATAACGCTATCCGCAACTTCATTATCTTTAATCAACGAGAATGATTACGAATATAATTGGATGATTGATCTTGCGTCAGCGCCCAACAATAATGGTAAACCGCTGGCCGATTTTATCGTCACAAAAACAGCGGGGAATAAACATATTATATATTTAACAATCAGCGATAAAAAAACCAGAGATATATTAAAAGAAATTTATTTTTCAATACCTATAACATCGCCCAAAAACTTTGTTTATGCAAAGCTCCCGGGCGGACACCTTTATCCTTTAAATATTGAAAATAAAGCCAGTATCAATACTCAGCTTGATCTGACGGCAAAACCATTTTTTTTCAATAAAACCGACCGCGACCAAACACTGATATTTCAATGGACATTAAACAATCAAAAAGCTCAATGGTCAGAATCAAACGACTTATCCATTGCCTTCCCGGAAGAAGCCAGCGCCGGATATCAATATATTCTGAATTTAACAATAAAAAATCCCTCTGATTTATTTCAATTTACAGAAAATAATTATAAAATAGTAATGAAATGAAAAAATCAATTTTTGTGGTAAAAATCTTATTTTCTTTATTATTGATAAGTATTGTTTTTCTTCCGATGCTCATTCTAACAGCTTCCGCAGATACCGTAGAAAAAACATTCTGCGCTGCAAACGAAGCCTCTGCAAAAAGTACTAGCGGATACAGCAATTGTTCTATCATAACCACAACCGCATTAAACTGTACATCTCCAAGCGTGGCTTTTCGTTGTTCACAAGATGCATCAATACCAAGAGTTGAATATATAGAAGGAAAAGTTCTTGTGCCGACAAAATTTACACTGGCCCCAATCCCCGGAATTCAATACGAATCAATGGAAAGCTACTTGGAATCCATTTATCGTTGGGGGATTGGCCTCGTTGGAGTGCTGGTATTAATCCAACTTATAAGAGGGGGGTTAATGTATATGGTGTCCGGAGCTGTGGAACAAAAAGCAAATGCCAAAGGAATAATAACCGACGCTTTAATAGGTTTAGTATTGGCGCTGGCATCTTTTATAATTATTAATGTTTTAAATCCTCGTCTAACGATAATCACCGAACCCGTATTGGGAATCCCCTCCACAATTACGCCAATAACTGAAGTTGGAACAATCGCCCGATGCATGCCCTATGCCGAACTTCAAAATTATGAAGATAATCAATATAACTGCGATCCGAGGGGTGATATACAAGGTCCTTGTCCGAGTGGCCAGGGGTATTACATTTGTTCTCCGCCCGCCGCGCAATAAATACCCCACACATAACTTAAACTATTATGCTCAATAAACGCCTTATAATTTTTATTTTAGCGATATCTGGAGTTTTAATTATAGCCGGATTTATTTTGTGGTTGCTTTTTAAAACTCCTACAAAAATCCCCATAACGGAAAAACCGGCGCCGGAAGAAGAAATCACCATTCCCATCACTCCGCAAACAGAAGGAGAGTTTACTATATTTAAACTCAGTGATGTAGCTGTTATTAGTCCGATTATCTCTGATAATAAAGTGTTGTATTACTCTAAACTCAACGGCAATGTGCTGAAAACCGATTTTGAGGGGAAATCAATTCAACCGCTAACCAATATTGCCATACCAAATTTAATAACAACTGTCTGGTCTTTTGACAAATCGCAAACAATCAATATCTACCAAGAAAATGATGTTGTTAAAAAAGTCCTTTTTGATTTCGCCTCTCAAAAAGCGACTCAACTTGATTCAAAAATAAAATCCATCAGTTTCGCTCCCAATCAAAATAAAATCGCTTATCAATTCATAGATGACTCTCTCGGGAAAAACACAATAACAATTGCCGACTCCAATGGTTTGAATTGGAAAGATATTTTCAATATCAGAATGGAAAATATCCGGCTCTATTGGACGAAAGACAATCTACTGACACTGACAAGCGCCCCTTCCGGAATAGTGAAGGGATCGGCGCTAACCATTGATACAACCCCAAAAATAATTTCTCTAAAAAAATTAATCAGCGATATTTACGGCCTAACCATCAAATACTCGCCTGACGGAAAAAATCTTATTTATTCCCAAACTGATCAATACGGCCACAATCCGACTCTCCATCTGATCAAAGAGGGGGGGGTGGCGGAAAAAACCAACCTCAATACTCTTTCGGATAAATGCGCGTTTTCTAAAAATAATAATATCTACTGCGCGATACCCAAAATCATAAACGGATCATTAATATTGCCCGATGATTTTTATAAAAATATCGCTAATTTTTCCGATATCTTTTTTAAAATAGATATGGCTAATAATAAAAGTTCTATAATATTTGATCCTGCGGATTTTAAATATGATTTTAACGCCAGTGATTTGAATATCTCTCCCAACGAAGATTATATTATTTTTGTAAACAAAAAAGATGGGTTGCTTTATAGTATAAAAATAAAATAAAACATACACCTCCAAACCCCCAAACAACAAAAACCGCCCCTATATTAATCATATCTGGGCGGTTTTTGTTGTTTGGGGCAGAGATAACAAAATAATCAGCCAAAATATTATTGCCAGATCATTTTTCCAATAAATTGTATCTACTAATCCGTGCGCCAAACTATAAATCATCAAAGTGGCGCAAAAAATAACAATTTTGTCTTTTTTATATTCCCAGATATTTTTAAAAAATGCAAAAATTAACCATAGAAAACCAACAATGCCCATAATACCGGTTTGCAGCCAAAAAGCCAAAAAAATATTATGCGGCTGGGGAATATCTTTTTCTAGATACGGCTCAAAATATTTTTGATATTCCAGATATTTTTCCTGAAAAGTCCCCGGGCCAATGCCAAAAATAATATTATCTTCCAGGATTTTCAAACTTGACCGCCAAATAATAAAACGAGACCCCAAAGAGCTTGTTTTAGAAAAATCATGTTTATAAAATAAAAAAAATGTTCCTGCCAGTAAAAAAATCAATAAAAATACCGCTAAACAAATTTTTATATTCCGAAAATTATGCGCTATTATTGTTTTGAATTCCGAAAAAATTAAAAACAATACCGCAATTAAAATAGCCGAAAAACCGCCTAGGGATTTTGTAAAAAATAGCGCCATACCAATAAAAAAAACCCCCAACCCGACATAAACCATTTTTAAACGACCTTTTTCTTCCAATAAAAACCACAAACCCGCAATAAAAGGCCCCGCGAGAAACATCGCCAAATGATTAGGCGACAGAAAAAACATTTTTAATCTTCCGTCATAAGTGATTTCACCTAAAAAATAATAAACAAAACCCAATAAAGCGACTGCAATTCCGCTAAAAAACCAAACCCTTAAAACTGATATTTTCTGTTTTTCTGTTTTTATAATATCTGAAGCTGCAATAAAAAATAAAACTGGCAAAATAAACCAGCTTTTAAAAATACCAAGACTCACAAAAATATCCGAAGATTTAAACACGGCAAGAGAAACTCCCGAGAGCAACAATATCGCCGGCAACAAAAAACCTCTAACTCTCAAAAAACTTTCTTTTATTTTTTCTCCCCGCAAAATTTTTCTCAAAAACCATCCTCCCAAAAATAAAATCAAAAATATATCCATCAGATTCGTTTTCAACCCAAAAATAGAAAATCTGATTAAATATGCGGGGAGAGTTAATATTATAAAATAAATAAAAATCATATTCAGAATTGGATTGCAAAATACGAATTTTGCTTTTATATTAAAGATTGCCACCCACAGAAGGGAGGGGGGTGGCAGAAACTGGTTGTTTTAAAATAATGAATTTTATTTCTTCTTTAGATATGCCCTTCAAAAAAAATAATGTAACCGAATAGACTATAACCCCCAAAAATACCAAAATAAATATATTCTGGTCAAGATTAAAATACATCAATACTCCCATAATCAAACTTGCTGCCGATGCTTTTAAAAATCTTCCATCTAGTGGCCAGTATTTTATTTCTTTTAAAATTATAAAAAACATAATTGAATTAACCGCTATTTCGGTAACAAGCGTCACAACAGAAGTTGCCAAATATGAATACTGGGGAATAAAAATCAAATTAAATACTACAGAAATAAAAACTCCGACCCCATACACATAAACCATTTTTTTTTGTTTATCCAAGGCGATCACCGCATTGCCGAACAAATTCCCCAAAAAAACAAAAAACAAAGCAACCATCAATATTTTTAACGGAAGTGATGCTATTAAAAATTCCGCGCCTCCGATCAAAAAAACTATTTTTTGGCTTAACACAAACCCCCCAACCATTATTGGTAAAGTCGCTATCACCAAAAAATCCAACGCTCTTTTAAAAAAGATTTTAAATTGTTCCTGTTTTGAATTGGCGACACTGGACATTAATGGCAACATCAGACCGGCAAATGCCGCCGGAAAGAATAATAAACCCTCAAATACTTTATAGGCGGCGCTATAAATACCAACATCAGTAGCCGGCTTCATCAAAGATAATAAAAAAGTGTCCATTTTAAAATAAACCAATGTCAAAACCGAGGATACGGCCAATGGCCAAGATTTTTTTAAAATTTCTTTTGATAAATTAAAATCGAAAATGAAAGAAAATTTCACTAATTTCCTCGCAAAAATCATATTTGCGAAAAATCCAAACAAAGCTCCAAACGAGATTGCCAGCGCAAAAAACAATAAAGACATTTTAAAATTAATAAACAAAAAAACAAAAACTAATTGCGCGCCGCGCATAATAATGTCGCCAATCATCGGCCAAATAGTTTTAAAATGTTTTTGAAACACCCCCATTAAAAGTTGGTTTGCGGATAAAAACAAAAATCCGGGGGAAGCAACCAAAATACCTATTTTTATATCTTTGGAATAAGGGAGAAAATATAAAACAACAAAAGAAACAACAAAAAATAATAGGGCGCTTAGAATTCTTAAGCCAAAAATACTACTTATTATTTTATTCTCGTTATTTTCAATTTTAGATATTTCTCGGGATAAAATAGAATAAAGCCCCAAATCGGAAACAGCCAGCACTATATATAAAAAAATTAAAATTATACTGTATTCTCCAAACCCCTCTCTCCCAAGATAACGAGATATTAAAGCAACTGCAATAAGTCCGAGCGCGCCGCTGGCAATACGCCCCACAACAGAAATAAGAGTGTTAGATGCAATTTTTTGTCCCAAAGACTGTCCCAAAGACATTGGTTGGGTTCTAAGTTTTAGGTTCTAGATTCTAGTCTGCCAATCAATAAATTACTAGAAGCTAACAGCTAAAAACTAGCAACTAATTAAAAATTTGGCCTTACAATAACCCGCCTTTCCTCGGCAAACCCCTCGCTTTCAGTTTTAATATTAGGGTTTATTGTTAATTCGGTATGTATAATCTTCCTGTCAAAAGCGGACATCGGCGGCAAAACAACAACCTCTTTGGTTAAAACTGCTTTTTGAGCCGCAAGCCGAGCAGTTTCTTTTAAGAGTTTTATTCTTTCTTTTCTATAATTATTAATATCAATAAATATTTTTCTGGTATCGATATTTTGTTTTTGACAAATCATTTTAACTAAAAATTCTAAAGATGTGAGGTTTGATCCTTTCTCTCCAATTAAATATTTAGCTTCCGGAACCTCTATTTCAAAAATTTTTTCATCGGCGGATTCTTTTTGGCTTATAATTAAATCTTCGCCATATCCCATTTTTGCCAAAAACTCTTTTAAGATTTTTAAAAATAATTCATTATTCATAAAATTATCAGACAATTATGTTTGTTTTTTATTAATGTAATATTTTTCAATTATCAATTGTTGTATTACAGAAAAAAGCGCGCCCACAATCCAGTATAACGCAAGGCCGGCAGGCAAACTTAATCCTATCAAAAAAGTAAGAACTGGGAAAAAATACATCATTTGATAATTCATAATAGAAGAAAATTCTCCATTGGTCGCGGATTTTTGAATATTCATTGTATATTTTGATTGTAAAAATTGGCTGGCGCCGGCCAGTAGCGCTAAAATTTTACTCGGATGCGCCAAATCAAAAAACCCCAAAAAATAAAAATCGATATTTTGGGGCCATGTAATAAAAACATATAAATCCTGCGCGCTGACAGAATTAATGCCTTTTAAAAAAACATAGTAAAGGGATATTAAAATTGGCGCCTGAATCAATATGGGTAAAAAACTGGAAAAAGGATTAAATTTATTAGTTTTATAAAACTCCATCACCGCTTTAGTTTGCTCTGTTTTATTGTTTTTATATTTTTCCTGAACCTTTTTCAACTCTGGCTGTAATTCAGCCATTTTTTTCTGAGAAATAACGGCATTTTTAGAAAAATAAAACAGAATTGCTCTAACAAAAATTGTTAGAGCAATAATAGACAAACCAAAACTGCCGGTGAAATTATAAAAAAATACCAAAAGGTTTAATAAAGGATAATAAAATATTATTTTAAAAAAAGATATCATTTTTTATTATTAATTTAACAATTTTAACTGCTCTAATGCGCCCAAAACATCTTTTTCTATTTTTTTATAATTTTTTTCTACTATTTGGGGGCGCGTTATTACAATAATATCAAAACCCTTTTTGATAAAGGGTAGATTTTTCTCTGCTATTGATCTTAGTCGTCGTTTTATTAGATTTCTCACCACAGCCTTTTTAGAAATATTTAGACCCACAATAAAACCAAAACGGCTTTCGGGAAAATTATTTTTGTTTATTTTTATATTTAAAAAAACACCCCTTCCCCAAAAACCATTTTTTTTATTTTTTAAAAAATCCTTTCCTAAAAGGCGATTTTGTTTTTTTAATGCCACCAAACATATCTAGATTCTAGGTTTCAGGTTCTAGGTTAATACTTAACAACCAGAAACTGACAACTAAAAACTAACAACTAAATTTAAATACTAAACTGTTAATCTTTTTCTACCTTTGGCGCGCCTCCTGGCAAGAGTCCTTCTTCCGGTAGATTTTCTTTTTCTTTTTAAAAAACCGTGGACTTTTTTTCTTTTCCTTTTTTTAGGTTGATATGTTGTTGACATATTTTTATTTTCTAATTCTTTAATTTTAAGCTTTAATGAATTAGATTTTATTTATTACAAATTTATTATAAAAGCTTACTAATAAATTGACTATTGGTCAACCCTATCTCCCTATATTGTTTATAAAAATGATTTATTTATACCTATTTACACATATAATAAACAAGTTATCAACAGTTTTAAATATTTATTTTATATTTTTTAATGATATACTTCTACGCAAGTATTTTTATATTAAAATTTTTAAAAACATAAAACTCTCTAAACGCAGTGTTTGTGCGAATTTTATGATTATTTGTTTTTTTTGTTTTTTTGTTATATTCTTAAGTATCTTTTAATTTAAAACTTGCATATAATCCATCAGAGGTGTTTTTTTGATTATTAATCCCTGTGGATATCTTAAAATTATGTCTAATAACATATCTAACGAAGAGCTTTGGAATTCGGTATTAGGAGAATTAGAATTAAACACCACAAAAGCCAGTTTTATAACGTGGTTCCAATATGTTTATTTTATGGAGTTTAAAAACAATCTGGCTTTTATTAGCGTCCCGGATGCTTTTACAAAAGAATGGATAGAAAATAAATTTTTAAAAAATATTTTAAAAATTTTAAGAAATCAAATTCCAGAAACTAAAGATATAAAAATAATAATAAATTCCACAAACAAACCAAACCCTTATTTTGTCCACATAAAAAATCCTAAAACCGCACAAAAAACAGAAAAACCATATATTAACCAACTTGGTTTTCCTGATTTTGAGATTAATAGAGAAACAAATTTAAACCCAAAATATACTTTTGATAATTTTATTATCGGATCTTTTAATGAATTGGCTTATGCGGCGGCAATGTCTGTGTCTAAAAATCTAGGGAGATCTTATAACCCTTTATTTGTTTATGGGCCGTCTGGTGTTGGAAAAACCCACCTTTTGCAAGCGCTGGGCAATGAAATTTTAAAACAAAACCCCAAACTTAAAACTCATTATATTCCTTCAGAAAAATTTACCAGCGAACTCATAAATTCGCTTCAAAACCAAGAAATCAACAAATTTAAAGAAAAATATAAACAAATAGACCTTTTAATAGTTGATGATATTCAATTTTTGGCCGGAAAAGAAAAAACTCAAGAAGAATTTTTTTATATCTTCAAAGATTTACATGAAGAAAACAAACAGATAATCTTAAGTTCTGATCGGTCGCCAAAATCAATAAACACACTTGAAGATCGCCTAAGGTCGCGTTTTGAGGGGGGAATGATAGCGGATATTGGTTTTCCTGATTATGAAACAAGGGTGGCTATTTTAAAAAGCAAAGCCAAACAACAAAACATATCCCTTCCGGACGACGTCCTACACTATATAGCCAGCCAATATCAAAAAAATATTAGGGAATTAGAGGGGGCATTAAATAGTATAAACGCCAACACACAACTCAACCCATCCTCCCTTACTATACAAAACATCTCTAAAACCCTTTTTAATACTATTTCTTCCCCGAGAAAAATAATAAACCACAAACAAATAATCCATATTGTATCAAGTTTTTATGATATTTCCGAAAAAGAATTAACAGACAAATCCCGAAAACAAGATATTGTAAAACCACGCCAAATTGCCATGTTTTTATTAAGACAGGAGCTTAAAAACTCTTTTCCCTTTATTGGTCAAAAACTCGGGGGGAGAGATCACACAACAGTAATTTATGCCTGCAATAAAATAGAAAAAGAATTAGAAAAAGACCCCCTACTTAACGAGGAAATAAATCTAATAAAACAAAGGATTTATTCTTGATTTTTTGTTTAAAAGGTGTTTAAAAGGTGTTTGTTTTTTATTTAAAAATTTTTTTGTTTTTTAATTTATCTTTTATTAAGTTTTAATTATATATTTATTAACGGTTTTATTAACAGGTTTATGTAAATTATTTTTATTTAAAGACTTGTTTTAAGGGGTTTTCCCCAAAAAAACACCCCTTAATAACAATAATATATAAACATTAATATTTAAAGTATTTAATTATTAATATATTAATAAAAACACATAATTAATTAATTTAAACATTAAAAACATGAAATTATTTTGTTTACAAGAAAATTTAAAAAACGCCCTAAATATTGTAGAGAAGGCGACCGGACAAAATCCCACTCTTCCTATTTTATCTAACCTTTTTTTAGAAGCCGAAAACAGTCAATTAAAAATATCGGCAACCAACCTGGAAATAGGAATTGTTACGTGGATTCCCTCAAAAACAGAAGAAAAAGGAGAAGTTTGTATACAATCAAAAATAATAAGCGGTTTTATTAATAATATTAACAACGGAAAAATAGAAATAGAAACCAAAAACAAAACACTAAATATTAAAAAAAACGACTATACAGCCAATATTTTAACAACAGATTCAAAAAATTTTCCTATTATTCCAAAAATAAAATCAACCAAAAAGATAAAAATAAAACAAAAAGATTTAAAAAACAGCATAAACAAAACAATAAATAGCGCGGCCACAAACAATTTAAAACCAGAAATAACAGGGATATATTTTAATTTTAAAAAAAACAGTTTAAAAACAGCATCCACAGACAGTTTTCGTTTAGCTGAAAATCAAATTGATTATAAGGGAATAACAGAAGATAAAAATAGTTTTATTTTACCAACAAAAACCGCGCAAGAATTAAACCGTCTATTAAAAGAGAGTGAAGACGAGGTTGTTTTGTTGTTAGACGAAAATCAAATAATGTTTGATTTTGATAATATTCAAATTTTTTCCAAACTAATTGATGGTCAATACCCAAACTACGAACAAATAATACCTAAAAATTTTAAAACAAAAACCACTGTTAAAAAACAAGAATTTTTAAATGTTTTAAAAATAGCCAGTGTTTTTTGCGGGAAAAACAATGACATAAAAATTAAAATAAACAAAAAAAATATTGAAATAATTTCTCAAGATAATGAAAAAGGAGAAAATAAAAACGAATTAAATGCGAAAACAGACGGCCCAAATCTAGATATAAACTTTAATTACAAATATTTAATGGATGGTTTAAACAATATAGACGACGAAAATATCATTTTAAATTTTAATGAAAAAAACACCCCCGTTTTAATGGTGGGTCAAAAAGAGGTGGGGTATAACTATATTGTGATGCCGGTTAGATCTGTTTAATCTTAATAAACCAAATTTAGGTTGTATAGAGATGTTTACGCCGATAAATATTATTTTGGATAAAAAAAAAGAAAACCCAAATTTTAGAATTTTTAATATTCAAAAAAAATGCATTGAGTGTGAAAAAATTATTTTTCAAGAACTAGGAATAGATAAGGTAAAGGTATTAAACATCAAAAATAATATTATTACCGTCTCTTGCCAAAACAAAACAATTTTAAATGAAATTCAGTTAAGAAAAAAAACAATCCTTAATAAAATAAAAACAAACAAAGGATATAATATAAAAAACATCAAAACGGTTTAAAACTATGGTTGGATAAAAATATTTATTATTTCCTCTTTTCTGTTCCCAAAAATATCATAAGCGACTATTTTTAATAATCTATTAAAATTATCGGTTGGATTTATTTTTGCGACAGGAAAATTTAAATTATAAGGATATTTAAATAACGATCCCAATAATTGGTTGTCAATAAAAAAATCTACTTGTTTTATGGGAAAAACAGTTAAAATAGACGCGTTAATAAATAAGTAAGAAGAATTTATATTTTCGTTATTTTGGGGCGATAAAAGCGTTATTTGTGGTTGGTTTTCTTGTGTGTGAATATTATCTACTTCTGTTAAAGGGGGTTGATTATATTTTTTCCCTAATTGATTTTGCTCTTTAACCCATTCCAAAATAGGCAATTCCCAATTTAAAAATTGCGGATCATCGGTTGGGTTTGTTGGTTTATCTCCTGTGGGGTTATTTTTGTTTGTATAATATAAAACAGAATGCACCTCTTTAAAGGAAATTTCTTCTATAAAATCAGGAGGCGTGTTTTCTGTAGCTAGTTTTTTAGAGATTTTATCGATTTTTAAATTATTATCTGTTTCAAAAAAACCATTTAAAACACTTTTTTCTGTTATTTGTTCGTTTGGCGCGATAAAAAAGTTTTTTGGCGGATATTTTTCTAAAAATTGCCGCATGAATTTATTCCAAATCGGGCCAGCGGCTGATATGCCGGCTCCGGATCGGGAAATTGAGTCTCCATTGTTATTCCCCACCCACACAGCCACAGAAATATCAGGAGAATACCCAACCACCCAAGCGTCTTTATAATCCTGGGTGGTGCCTGTTTTTGCGGCTACAGGGAGGTTTTCTAGATATAGGTGGCTATGCTCTCCAAAAACCGGAGAGCGCGCATCGTTGTCCGATAAAATATTTGTAATTTGTCTTGCGGTTTGCGGGTCCAAAATTTGGCTTGTTTTTAGTGTATAGTTTTCTAAAATATTACCCATGGAATCTTCTATTTTTAAAATCGCCGATTTCTCTGTTTTTATGCCGTCTGCGGGGAAGATGGCATAAGCTGATGCCATGTCCAATGGTTTTACTTCGGCGGCGCCGAGCACAAGTGACAAACCATACTCGTTATAGGGTTTTAAAGATGCAATTCCCATTTTCTGGGCAAGCTCAACAGTTTCTTTTATGCCGGCAAGGTATAATGTTTTCACCGAAGGAATATTTAAAGATTGAGAGAGAGATTGTTTTAGGTTGACCGGACCCCGGAATTTTCCGTCGTAATTTTGAGGGTGATAGCAAAAATTATTTTTTTCCGCCAAAAAATCTATATTAAGAAGGGGACAAATATCCGTATAAGAGGAGAACTCTGTTGGCAGATCAAAGACATATGTTTGGGGAGTAAAACCCTTTTTAAAGGCGGCGGCATAAGCAAAAGGTTTAAAGGCGGAGCCGGGTTGGCGTTCCATTATTGTCACGTTAACATTGCCGTCATTTTCCGCATCAAAATAATCATAAGAACCAACCATAGTTAAAATTTGTCCAGTTTTGACATCAATTGCAACCAATGCGGCGTTTCTTGCATCAAAATCTTTTTTATTTTTAATGGCCGATTCATAAACAATTTTTTCCGCCATTTGTTGGGCCTCCCAATCTAGTGTTGTATAAACTTTAAGGCCGTTTTTTAAAATATAGTCTTCGCCGAATTTATTTTCTAAATAATCTTTCACATACATTACAAAATGAGGAGCTTTGATAGTTTTTCTTTGTGGAGCAAAAATCAGGGACTCTGATTTTGCGCCCTCAAATTCCTCTTTAGTTATAAAACCGAGAGAATACATTCTTTCAATAATATAATCCTTTCTTTTTAACAATTCGTCTTTATGTAATCCATATGGAGAATAATAACTGGGCGCTTTAGGTAGAGCGGAAAGTAGAGCCGCTTCTGCGATTGTGAGATTATCAGCGTGTTTATTAAAAAATGTGGCAGACGCAGACTCAATACCGTAAGCATTGGCGCCATAAGGGATTTGGTTTAAATAAAAAGCCAAAATTTCATCTTTAGAATATTTTTTTTCAAGCTCTATGGATAAAATAATTTCTTTTAATTTTCGGGAAAAAGTTTTTTCCGGAGATAAAAAATAACCCTTAATTAATTGTTGGGTGATAGTAGAAGCTCCTTCGGATAGTTTTTTTTGCGTTAAATTGGCGTAAATAGCCCGGAAAATAGATTTAAAATCAAACCCACTGTGCTTATAAAACCTCACGTCTTCAATGGCGATGGCGGCATCTTTGGCTGATTGGGAAATTTTTTCAAAAGGCACAACTGTCCTTTTTTCTTCGCCATACATATCATATAAAACAACCTTTCCGGTGCGGTCATATATTTTAGTTGATTGAACCATTGGTTGCTCGGAAATTTTTTTTAAATCCGGCAAGTCTTTTGAATAATAAAAAGAAACGAGAAAAACAAAAAATACTCCAAAAGAAAACAATATCAAAAAACTCAAAAATACCCATTTGAGTGATTTGTAAAATTTTTTTTTAAATCCCCTTTTTAAAATCATGAAATTAAATTAATGATTTTTAATTTATTAAACTAGATGAAATCTTCATTGATCAATAATAACCATTAAACTTCAAGTCTACAATAATTACCACAATAAATGCTTTTTTTCAAGTGTTGACAGTATGAAAAAAGAGTTTAAACTAATTTAAAGAATAAAATAAATAAAGGTCGCCAGTTAATTCGCAATTTAAAACAAAAAATGAGTTTTGATATAGAGAAAAGATTTCGTTTTGTTTCCAGTGATGATATAGATGTAAAAGAAGAGGATTATCAGGCTAATGACGAAATTATCATAGAAGAAGACACGGAAACAAAAAAAATAAAAGAAAGAAAAGAAGCGGTGAGCGAAGACTTGGAAGAGTCAAAAAATAATTTTGACAATCTGGATGACAATAATAAAGAAGAAGAGGATGATGACGAAGAAGAGGATGATGAATAGTTTGTTTATTATATTACTATAAAAACTGTCTGCCCCGGGTAGGCAGTTTTTAATTTGACCTGAGTGAATTGGCGCAAGTGATAGCGCAAGCCAAGGCATCGGCTGCATCATCGGGTTTTGGCAAATCCTTTAAGTTTAAAATTAATTTAACCATTTTTTGCACTTGTTTTTTATCGGCTCGGCCGTAGCAAGAGACAGCTTGTTTTATTTGCAAAGGAGTAAATTCATGGATGGGTTTATTATTTTTAGCGCAAACAGCCAAAATAACTCCACGAGCCTCTGCAACAGCAATAACTGTTTTTATATTTTTGAAAAAGAAAAGTTTTTCTATGGCAATTTTGTCGGGCTGGATTTTTTTAATTAAATCATCCAATTTCTTTTCAATTGTTAATAATTTTTCTGTATTTGGTATTTTGGGATCTGTTTTAATACAGCCATAGTTTTCACAAACAAAACCGCCACTCTTTTTTCTAATAACTCCAAATCCAACAATAGATGTGCCAGGATCAATGCCTAATATCAACATTTAACATTTAGCAGTTAACACCTAAAAATACAGTCGGTAATTTTGACGGTTAACTGTTATTGGTTAACTGTTAACTGTTGTTTATTATATTGCTCTAAAATAATATTTTTAATTTTATTGGGGTTATCTATCTCCCGAAAAAGAAATTCCCTTTTCTCGGCCGCGGTTTGGACATGTAAGTCCCCGTAATTTAAAAATGTAGGCAAAATCCCTTTTGTTTCCACGGTCACATCTTGAATTTTTGACAAATAGCATTCGGAAACTTCTCTATTAAAAAGGCTTTTTTGTTCAATATCTAAAATTCTCATATTTGTGATAATCCAAACATCCAGATAATAATCAACAAAAAGCAGGCAAAAATAAAACCATAAAAATGTATAAAATAAAGAAATCACCAAAAATAGAAACGGATTTATTAGTTCGGAAATTTCTTGGCTGACAATGGATTGATTTACCAAAAATCCCCAACTGGAATAAATAACCACAGGAACAAAAAATAAAAACAAAACAGCAATGAGTTTTTCCGCCAAAATCCACCAATGTCGGCGGGACACCGATATAATATGTTCATTTTCGCTCAAAATAATCATATTTGTAATTTTTGGGTTAGTAAATTAATGAATCCCAAGGGATGCTAAAAAAAGCGATTATATTTATTAATAAAAAAACAGAGCTGCCAGCCAAGAAAAAAATTATGATTTTATTGGTATAATCTTTTTCCGGCAAGCGATATTTAACAAGATGCAGTATTAGGATGGATAAAATTACCGCAAAAATTATCAAGATTATCAAAAAAATCGGGAGAAAAATATAAAACATCCCTCACCCTTAAAGCATTAAAGATATTAAAGGGAATCTAAAAAATAATAAGCTTCCCGATAAAAATACAATAATGCTTTATTAAAAAATTAGTTTATTAAAAAAACAAACATCAATTCTTAAATATAATAACACCTTTTAATTGTCAAAACTACTAATACCAAGTGATGGCAGTAAAAAATTATGCTTTAAGGGTGAGGGATTAAAAAAAATTTGATTGGTTTTTATTTTGAGGATTAATATTTAAATGTTTATAGCCAAGCTCAGTGACTACTCGGCCTTTGGGCGTGCGGGCAAGAAAGCCAAGGCGCATCAGGTACGGCTCATAAACGCCCTCTACTGTTTCCTCTTCTTCCCCGCAAGAAGCAGCAATGGTTTTAAGCCCCACCGGACCGCCATTATATTTATCTATTATAACCCGTAAGATATGTTTGTCGCTTGGCTCAAGTCCAAGCTCGTCAACTTCCAGAAGTTTTAGCGCGCTCGCCACAATATCGGATGTGACTATGGGTTTCTCGTAAATTTGAGCAAAATCACGAACCCTTTTTAAAAGTCGATTAGCTATTCTTGGGGTTGATCTTGATGATCGAGCAATCAATGGCATAGCGTTTTTATTTATATTAAGACCCAATATTTCCGCTGATCGGGAGATTATTTTTTCAATATCCCCCTCATTATAAAAATCCAGTTTAAAAGTGCCTCCGAATCGTGATCTAAAAGGGGAGGATAGAAGATCTATTCTGGTGGTGGCGGCAATAATACTAAATGGCGGAAGTTGAATTTGCAAAATTTTAGCGGAAGCGCCTTTCCCTATAATAATATCCAACGTTCTTGATTCCATAGCCGGGTATAAAACCTCTTCCACGGCCTTGTTCAAACGATGCACTTCATCAATAAATAAAATATCGCCCTCATTTAAATTGGTTAAAATAGAAGCCAGGTCGCCAGTTTTTTCTATCATCGGCCCGGAGGTGGTTCTTAAATTGCCGCCTATTTCTACGGAAATTAAATTAGCCAACGTGGTCTTGCCAAGCCCGGCCGGACCGTATAATAAAATATGTTCTATGGGGTCTTTCCGTATTTTAGCCGCGCCGATTATTATTTGGAGATTTCTTTTAATTTTTTCTTGGCCGATATAATCATCCCATTTTTGAGGCCTTAAAGTTAAATCCAGACCGGAATCTTTAGTTTTATTTAAATCAGTGAGTTCGGGCATAAAATTTATTTGTATATTAAAACAACTATATAATAACATAATAAATAAAAGCTTAAAAATCAGCTATTGACCCCGCACATAAGAAGGATATGTGTCTCTGGATGCAGATATTTAAATGATATTTCGGATATATGTTTTGTAATGATTTTCATTAAAAAATCCTTCTTATGTGCGAGGTATTGACAAAATATATATATTTGCTATAATTGATTTTATTCTTTAAAAAGACAGATATATATTTTGTTTTTTGTCAAATAAAAAATGACAGAAATTGCTTAATAGAGCCGTTTTAATCGATATAAACCTGTTGGCAAGCATCGGTTATTTATAATCTTTGCATGGGGTTGTTCTTAAATTTTAGGCGGGTTTGGTTCCGACTGGTCCTTGCCTCGGAAGAGTCCTGTACTCTGCGCTCCCAAAGTCAGAGTCGTTTTGCCCTCAGGTTTATGTTGGTTAAATTGATAAAAAAACTCGTCCACCAGCTGGTGGACGAGTTTTTTTAGTTTTTATTTTAAATTCTATCTCCTGTCCGCCAACCAGAGGACTAAATTATATTTTTTATCCCGTAGTGCTTATTACTTCTTCAATTGTCGTTAAACCGCGGAGCACCTTTAATAACCCTTCCTGCTTCATTGTAATCATGCCTTTTTTGTCAGCCAATTTTTTGAGATCAAAAAGAGAAGGTGATTTTAAAATAACACTTTTAATTTCTTCATCTAAAAAGAAAATTTCAAAAATACCTAAACGGCCTTTGTAGCCGGTATTATTGCATGTTTGGCATCCGACCGATTTTGGAATTTCCGTATTTTTGTCGATTTCCGGCACATTATATTCCTTAGGAAGACCAGAGAGAGATTCTTTCAGTAAGATGAGTTCTGTTTCGGAAATTTTTTGTTTGATACCGCAATTTTTACAAACTTTTCTTACCAATCTTTGGGCCAAGACCATATTTAAAGCAGAAGAAAGAATTGAGGGGTTGGCATTCATATCAATAAGGCGAGGAATAGAAGCTACCGCATCATTGGTATGAAGAGTTGAAAAAACTAAATGACCGGTGAGAGCGGCATGAATTGCCACTTCAACGGTTTCTAAATCGCGCATTTCGCCAAGGAGAATTATATCAGGGTCTTGTCTTAGGATGGATCTCAGCGCTGAAGCAAAAGTAAGCCCTCTTTCCGGATTAACTTGGGTTTGAGCGAGACCTTCAACATGATATTCGACCGGATCTTCAATGGTTATTATTTTAACTTCCGGAGAATTAAGTTTTTTTAGAAAAGCATAAAGAGTAGTGGTTTTTCCGGATCCAGTTGGGCCTGTAACCAAAATAATGCCATTAGGCCTTTGAATTTCCCTTGCTATAATGTCATAGTGAAATTTCTGAAATCCCAATTCTTCAAGAGGCACAGAAATGGTTTTGGGATGCAGGATGCGCATAACGAGATCTTCGCCGTAAGCGCCGGGTAAAATAGATACGCGGACCTCCACTTCTAACTCACCTAATTTAATAGTGAATCTGCCGTCTTGAGGAATTTCCGTAATATTTATTTTAAGTCCGGAAATTAATTTTATTCTCGTTAAAATGGATTTATAAATTTTCTTATCCAAAGCGACTATCTCATGGAGAATTCCGTCAATACGGTATCTTAGAATTGTTTCTTTTTCTTGCGGTTCAAAATGGATATCAGATGCCGAAAGGCCGAGCGATGCGCCGATTGTAAGTTCAAGGATATGCACAATATCTTCGTGCGTTGTTTTGAATTTTTCTTGAACATCAGCGGTTGTTTTTATTTCTTTTTCAAATTGAGAAATTGTATTTGGAGAAATATCCAAACTTCCTTTCATTTCTTTTTTCTCAGCTGCTCTATAAAATTCCCAAGCCTTTTTTAAACTACGTAAAGAAACAACCATTATTTTTAAGCGGTATTTTATTTGAAGGTGATTTAAAAGTTCTTTTGTTTTTGGGTTTTGAGGGTCGCGAATGGCGATAAATAATGTTTCATCGGTTTTTTGGATGATTGCAGATTCAGCTTCCTCGGCAGTTTTCTCAGTGATTAAAAAAAGAGCCTCCGGATTAATGATGGCGACAAAAAGATTTGCATAGGGCAAATTGTTTTTTTCGGCGATGTGCTGGGCAAATTTCTCCTCCTCTTCTTTGTGAAGTTCTTCTAGTTTTTGTTGTTGTTTTTCTTCTTCAAATTGAGCATGGTTGGACATAAAATATGAAATATGAAGCAAGAAACATGAAGTCCGCCATAGCGGATTAAATGTCGCGTGCTTTATGTTGCGTAATTTTATTCTACCACGAAATATTCAGTAATGTAATAATTTTTTTTCTGGCCTCTTCAATGCTCGGAGATTTTATTTTTACGAAGACGCAGTTTTCATATACGGTTCCATTGAGCCAGGATTTGATTTTTTCTAAGTTATTACTATTTTTTACATATATAACAACAATAAATTCTTTATTTTTTTCCAGGAATAAATATATATTTTCTATTTTGAAAAAATTTAAAGATATTTTATGGGATAAATCAAATAGCGTTTTTTTAGTGACCTCTTCTTCTAAAAAACCTTGGGGAATTTCAATGAAAATATTGTTTTTTATTGTTGTAAAATTTTTTAGAGCAATCAGTTTGGCAGCTTGATTAAAAATTTTGTCACTTTCTTTTTTTGGCGAAAAAGCCAGCCAATTGGCAATATCTTTGTCAATTAATTGCGAGTTTAATTGTTTTAAAAGAGAGTAAATAATTTCGCTTTTTGAGGCACAGCCCTGGTTTATTAAGTTTATGGTATTTTTGTTTTCTGCGGTTATCGCGGGTTTGATGTCTATATTAATAATCGGTATTTGTTGAAAAAAATCTCTGTTTTTTAAAAATATATCGCCCAGATTTTTTAAATTGCCAATACCAAGGGTGATGATGAGGTCATAGCCGAAGGGAGTATATTCAAAAGAAATATCTTGTGGTGAAAAATTTTCTCTTTCCGAGTCAATGATGATTTTTAAACAATCTTTGTCTGCCTCGTATTTTAATTGGCTGGCGGGTTTTTCTTGGGTGTTGATTTTAATTATAAAAGCGCGAGGATCATAAATTTCCGTGATTAGAGAACTCGGTTTTTTGGGGGAAGTGCCGCTTTCCGGAAAACTCACTTTTTTGCTCAAATCCGAAGATATTAAAACATCAACCCCTTTACTTAGTGCTTCCAGAAAAAGCGCGAGACCGAAAGTTGCGCCAATAGTTTCAGTTCCTAAAGATTGATCGGGGATTATTAAAATAGACTTGCTTTTATCAATTAGGACAGATGATTTTTTTAATAATTGTTCAAGCATTATAAGGTTTTAATTTGGCTACAATCTATACTAAAAGACG
>Ga0076076_102_pt2 | contig 57416 bp, 51 predicted proteins | sample RifGroC1_FD_68186 | JGI IMG/M metagenome (GOLD analysis project Ga0076076, IMG submission 68186) | Parcubacteria bacterium GW2011_GWC1_38_17
TATCTCCTCCGCGACATTCCTTGGCACTTCTTCATAATGTGAAAATTCCATAGAATAAGAAGCTCTTCCTTGAGACATGGATCTGATCTGAGTGGCATAACCAAACATCTTTGCAAGAGGAATATGAGCTCCAATAACCTTCATAATGCCTCTGTCTTCCATTTTTTCAATCTTGCCTCTTTTGGAATTTATATCTCCAGTCACGTCACCCATAAAATCAGCCGGCGTTATAACTTCAACTTTCATAATCGGCTCAAGCAAAATTAGACCCGCTCTTCTTGCCGCTTCCTGAAATGCCATTGAACCTGCAATTTTAAACGCTGCTTCATTAGAATCAACCTCATGAAAAGAACCGTCATATAATGTAACTTGGATATCCTGCATAGGAAATCCGGCGAGCACACCGCGCTCAATTACTTCTTTTACGCCCTTTTGAACGGCCGGAATATATTCTTGGGGAATAACGCCGCCTCTTATCTCATTAATAAATTCAAACCCCTTTCCTTTTTCCAGCGGAGCAACACGCAATCTGCAATGTCCGTACTGACCGCGACCGCCAGATTGTTTGATATATTTGCCTTCTGCTTCAGCTTCTTTTTTAATTGTTTCTTTAAAAGCCACTTGAGGAGCGCCGACATTGGCCTCAACTTTAAATTCTCTTTTCATTCTATCAACAATAATCTCAAGATGTAGTTCGCCCATGCCGGCAATAATAGTTTCGCCGGTTTCTTGATCAACTTTAATTCTAAGGGTCGGATCTTCATCAGATAATCTTCTCAAGGCCATTCCCATTTTTTCTTGATCGGCTTTAGTCTTTGGCTCAATACGTTCCGAGATAACGGGTTCAGAGAAATGTATTTCTTCAAGCACTATGGGATTTTCTTCATCACACAAAGTGTCTCCAGTTTTTGTATATTTAAGTCCAACCGCTGCGCCGATTTCTCCGGCAAAAATTTGATCAACCTCTTCGCGTTGGTTGGCATGCATTCTCAAAATACGGCTTATCCTTTCTCTCTCGCCCTTGGAAGAGTTATAAACATAAGACCCCTTCTCAAGTTTTCCGGAATAAACCCTAAAGAATGTAAGGGAGCCTACAAATGGATCAGTGGCGATTTTAAAAGCTAACGCCGAGAAAGGAGCGTCATCGCTTGCTTCTCTTGTTATCTCTTCCCCGGTCTTTGGAAATTTTCCTATTATAGGGGGGACGTCCAGAGGCGATGGCAAATAATCAATAACCGCATCAAGTAAAATTTGGATGCCTTTATTTTTTAGGGCTGTTCCGCAAAGAATCGGATTTACCGCGCCGGCGATAGTTGCCCTTCTTAGACCAGACTTTAACTCATCAACCGATAATGTTTCTCCATTTAAATATTTCTCCATCAATGAATCATCTTCGGATGCTATTCTTTCTACCATATCTGCGCGATATTTTGCGGCTTGCTCTTTATACTCAACTGGAATCTCAGAGCGAATAATTTTTTCACCAAATTCACCTTCGGAAGAAATAAATTCTTCCTTAATTAAATCAATGACGCCCTTAAAATTTTCCTCTGCGCCAACGGGGATTTGAATGGGAATAGCTTTGGGATTCAATCTTTCATTGATAGATTTAACATCTTTTTCAAAATCAGATCCGGTTCTATCCAATTTATTAATAAAGCAAATTCTTGGAACTTTATATTTATCCGCCTGATGCCAGACGGTTTCAGATTGTGGCTCCACTCCGGCTACGCCATCAAAAATAACAACTCCACCGTCAAGCACCCTCAGGGAACGTTCTACTTCAACGGTAAAATCAACGTGTCCGGGAGTGTCAATTAAATTAAAACGATGTTCGTAGTCTTTGTCGCCATTTCTATATGTAGGAGTCCAGAAACAAGTGGTAGCGGCGGCGGTAATTGTGATGCCACGCTCTTGCTCTTGCTCCATCCAATCCATAATCGCCGCGCCTTCATGCACTTCTCCTATTTTATGAGAAACACCGGTATAAAAAAGAACTCTCTCGGAAACGGTAGTTTTACCCGCATCAATATGGGCTATAATTCCAAAATCTCTAACTTTTTCTAGGGGATATTTACGCATGCAGAAATTTCAAATTTTTAATTTTATATAAAAATATCTAAATGATTAAATCTGTGTTAATGGGGTTATTAAAATCGAGCACCCGCCGCGGCGGATCATTTTAATTTTTGATATTTGATTTTTAATTTTACCGAACTTACCAGCTGAAATGCGCAAAAGCCTTATTGGCTTCCGCCATTCTATGAGTGTCCATTTTTTTCTTCATTGCATTGCCTTCATTTTTTGACGCCAAAATTATTTCTTCCGCTAATTTTTCTGCCATTGGCTTGCCCTTTTTTGATCTTGCAGCATCCAAAATCCACCTAAAAGCAAGGGCCAACTTTCTTTCGCCCCTCACATCTCTTGGAACCTGATAATTGGCGCCACCGACTCTTTTTGACTTAACTTCCACGGCAGGAGAAACATTTCTAATCGCTAAATCAAAAATTTCCATTGGCTCTTTCTCTGTTTGTTTTGCAACGATATCCAAAGCACCATAGACAATTTTCTGAGCTGTAGTTTTTTTCCCTCCCTCCATGACATAATTTATCAGCTTGGTTATAGCCACGCTGTTAAATTTCTCATCCAATTCTATTGTTCGCTTATTTTTTCTTGGTCTTCTCACGCTTCGCGTACATTTGACATTTGACACTTGACATTTGACTGCTTGGTCAATGGTCAATGGTCAATGGTCAATGGTTATTTAGCTTTTTTAACTCCATACTTTGATCTTTCCTGTTTTCTGCCTTCAACTCCTCCTGCATCTAGCCTACCCCTTACAATATGATATCTGACGCCAGGCAAATCTTTCACGCGACCCCCTCTAATTATTACGACAGAGTGTTCCTGTAGATTGTGTTTTTCCCCGGGAATATAAGCAGTCACCTCCATACCGTTGGTTAATCTGACTCTAGCCACTTTTCTTAAAGCAGAGTTTGGTTTTTTGGGGGTCATTGTCGTCACCTTTGTGCAAACACCTCTTTTAAATGTGGAGGGGTAACTTACGGGATGGTTCTTTTTGGTATTAAAACCAAAAGCCATAGCAGGAGATTTTGTCTTTGCTTTTTGAGATTTTCTTTTTCGTTTTAATAATTGATTGATTGTGGGCAACGCTTCGGGTACATTTGACTAATTAAGATTTAATTCGCCGTGATGAATCAATGTCAATTGTCAATTGTTGATTTATTCTATATAAAAAATAAAAATGTGCAAATCTTGCACATGAAAGTATTTCTATATTTAACAAAAAAATGAGCGCCTGTCAATAGAATTATGTCTTAAAACAGTCCCGCGCCAAAACCTTGACCGGTAATTATGCTGAAAACAAAATTCGCAATTGTCGGCAAAACGAGAAACGCCAAAAATATCGCCGCGAATACCCCAAACATTCCCATTTGCATAAAATATTTCCATTGGCGCGGGAATAGACTTTCAAAAATTTTTGATCCGTCAAGCGGGGGGAAGGGAATAAAATTAAAAAGCGCCAAAAATAAATTAATATAGACAACCATAGCTATAAATTGCAAAAATAACGGACCAAATACATTTAAAATAAACGGCAAGGAAGAAAAAAATCTCAAAAATAATCCCAAAGATAAAGCGATAAAAAAATTAGTGGCTATTCCGGCAATACCAACTTTTAATGTTCCGTGTTTTTTATCACTCAAAAAATTAGGATTATACGGCACGGGCTTTGCCCAGCCAATGAATATCCCCGCAAGAACCATCAATACAAGAGGCATTATCACTGTGCCCATTAAATCAATATGCGCTAGAGGATTTAAAGTGAGTCGTCCGGCATTTTTAGCGGTGGGGTCGCCGAGCTGATAAGCAACATACCCATGTGCGTACTCGTGAAATATCGCCGAGATAACAATCACTAAATATACGAAAAAATTTATAATTATCGGGTTCATAAAAATAGTTAATAGCAGAATTATAAGCAGAACTTGAAATTCCGTCGGGTCTCACAAATGAATTTTCAAATTCATTTATCTCGTCCCTAGAAATTATAATAAATTATTTCCCGGAGATTTGCAAAAATTTAAAAAACATGATAGCATATTGCAACAATAATAAAATTAGATTATCGCTTGATTAAAAGATTGAATTTATTTTTAACTTTTAACCTGCAACTTTTAACTTATAAATATGGCTCGACAATGCGCAATCTGCGAAAAAACATCACAAAAAGCAACAGTATTTTCCAATAGAGTCCGTGCGACAAAATTCAATCCCACTACCACAAAAAGGCAAAAGGCGAATTTGCAATCCGTGAAACTTCAAAATGGAAAAAAAGTCATGGCTTGCGTCAAATGCATCCGCACTCTTCATAAGATATAACTCACTGTTTGAATTTTGAAGTTTTTATATTATATTAAAATCGTTCGCCAAATAGTCGGCGAACGATTTTAAGTTTCGGGCTGTAATATAACGGTAGTATACATGCATGGGGTGCATGCGGCCCGGGTTCAATTCCCGGCAGCCCGACCAGTTAAAACTTAACGGACTGTAGTATACCGGTAGTATGCGCGCTTCGGGTGCGTGAGGACAGGGTTCGATTCCCTGCAGTCCGACCATTATATATTTTATATTTTCTCCAATATTACTTTAATAACCGCAGAAGAAGGCAGTCTTCGGCAATCAATTCTTACATCAAAATATTTTTTATACAAATCTCTTCTGTCATAAAAAACCTCCTTCAATGTCTTTTTGCCTCTAAAAATAATTTTCCTATCACTTTTCCTTGCAACACGTTTTTCAATAATAAAAAATGGCACATCCAACCAGATGACAAAAAAATTTTTTCTAAAAAAATCCATCAATTTCTTTGAATATACTATACTACCTCCGGGAGAAATTATTTTTTTATTCATAGGCGCTAAACGCATCAATAGATTCTCTTCAATTTCCGAAAAATAATATTCTCCTTTAATATTAATAATATCCTGTATCTTCATTTTCTCGCAATCTTCTATCAATTTATCTCCATCTATGAATTCAAATCCCAATTTCTTGGCGAGAATTTTTCCCACCGTGCTCTTGCCGGCTCCAGCCATGCCTATTAAAACAATTCCTTTTTTATTCTTTAAATTAAATTTATTTTTGTGCATATTCATACTTTTTATATTTCCTCCGTTTTAGCTTCAATAACTATAAATTAATTATATAATAAAATAATCTCCCTGTTTACTACCTTAATATTTCTAATAATTCAACATGGTGGATGGCAATACGTGTCCACAGAGCAATTGCGACCAAATTATTAACCCAGTAGTGAAACCTTGACAATACACTATCAGCGCCGCGGCGAACACGGTCAACGTTCTATCATGGGATTGACAAATTGTTTACATCTTATCTTTAAAATTATAAAATAATAAATAGAAGAACCTTGATTCGCGTGGGGAGGAAACGATTTTAGGTCAAACTGGTATTTACGGGAGCCTTAATTTATACACTCCTTGGAGCGTATATGCGGGCACCCACCTAGATATTAGCTAAAATCACCCTTCCTGCGTTAATCAGGGTTTTTTGTTTTTTTATATGTATATACATATTACCTAATTTTCTTTACTTTTATTAAAAAGCTTGCTATACATAAAACAAAGAACCTTAAAAAATATATATCAGGAGGGGGCCAAATGATCCCAGAATCAAATGGCGAAGAAAGCAAGGAAGGAAAAAAGATTTTTATAGTTGATACGAATATTCTGGTCGAAGATCAGAAGGCGATACTCAGTCTTAAAGACAATTATATTGTTATTCCCTTTTCCGTAATCAGTGAATTGGATGTCATTAAAAAAAGAATGGACGAACTTGGAGCTAATGCTCGTCATGTTTCAAGATTCATAAGAAAAGTTAAAAAAAATGGCCAAAGCTTTGAGAGTGGCATTTCGTTGGAAAACGGCGGGATGCTGTTTGTCGACAATGAAATAGGTATCCGCAATTCTTCCATCCTTAAAGATCATAACGACACCGTTGACCATCGCTTGATAGCTGTAACAATTAAATGGGAAAAAAGTAATCCCCATATTCCAGTCATATTGTTAACCAATGATATAAATTTAAGGACAAAAGCGAATAGTTTCGGAGTCACGGCAGAAATATATAAAACCAACAGAGTAAATACCAATTATCTCGGATTTAGGGAAATTTATGATAATAAACTTTTTGAACTCATAAAAGAAAAGGGACTTGTCACGAGTGATTCTTTGAAACTCGGCGCCATCATGCCGAACGAATGCTTCTCCATTAAAGGCGCGAGGCATTCCTTGCCAGCTATATTCAATGGCGAAGAAATGGAAAGAATAATTCTTCCGGAATCAATCTATGGGATAAAACCGAAAAATCCGGAGCAGGAATTAGCGCTCGGACTTCTTTTGAATCCGAATATAAGCATTGTCACGATAAACGGCAAAGCGGGAACGGGAAAAACACTGCTCGCATTAGCGGCCGCTCTCCATCAACTCGACGAAGAGAACTATAAAAGAATCTCCGTGGGCCGACCGATCGTGACTATGGGTAACGATATCGGATTTCTTCCGGGAGACCTAGAAGAAAAACTTAATCCCTGGATGAAGCCGATTCACGATAATCTCGACATCATTTTCTCTCCTGATATCAAAAAACAGAAAAAATGCCCAGACGAACAAGACAGTGGAAAAAATAGAAAAAAGCTAACCAAGAGAGACCAATCGCAATACTACCAGGAACCAAAAGAAACTTGGCAAAAATTGATTAGCGAAGGATTGCTTTGCGTAGAACCCTTGGCATTCATAAGAGGCAGGAGCATACCCAACCAGATACTAATCATTGACGAGGCTCAAAATTTGAATCGCAATGAAATAAAAACAATTATTACTAGGATCGGAGAGAATTCTAAAATTATATTGACCGGAGATACGGAACAAATAGATAATCCGTATTTAGATAAAAATAATAACGGGCTCTCCGTTACTATAGAAAAATTCAAAAAAGAAAAATGCGCTGGTCATATTACGCTCACAAAGAGCGAGAGATCCAAGTTGGCGGAACTTGCGGCGAATATCTTGTGAAATTATATAAATAAAATAAAAAGTCCCATTTTGCAAAAGCAAAGTGGGACTTTTTTCATTTATTCCAGAATTCCGTCCAAATTCACATCATATAAAATTTCTTCTTGCACCAATCTGTAATTTATAATATCTTTTTCATCAAACCAAATCTTAATTTCTCTTTCGGCCTCACTGGGACTATCGGAGCAATGCGCGAGATTTCTCACGGCTCTTGCATCTGTGCCCGCAAGCGCATAAGAATCCAGAGTAAAATCTCCGCGAATAGTGCCAACATCAGAAGTTAATGGTTCCGTCCCGCCCACTATTTTTTTCACAATACCCGCAGCTTGATTACCCTGGACCACCATAGCCAATACCGGACCAGACGTGAAAAAAGCGACATTCCCGCGAAGAATATCTTTTCCGTATTCAATCGCCGATTTTTCAACGGGCTCTCCCCTTCCTTCTTTCTCTTTTGCCATCCTTGCGCCTTTTTCCTGAAGCCAAGTATCGTCTTTATTATAATGCGTAAAGCATTGATCCTCTTTTGGAACCAAAAATTTGAATGCGACAAACTTAAGACCCGTGCGTTCAATACGACTAATAATATCTCCAATTAAAGATCTCTGAACGCCATCAGGCTTTATAATAACCAGCGTTCGCTCTTTTTTGGGATGAGGATTTTGCTCCATAGTAACTGAAATCAAAATTTAAAATGTAAAAATCGAAGTAACAATTTAAAATGAAAAATTTTTAAATGCATTTAATTATTTTTTGATTTTTAATGTGTAGTTTTGATATTTAATTTTTGATATTTAATATTGTTTAAAATACCAGATTTACAATAAAAATCAATCTTTTGTCTTGTACAATTCTTTTCCATCACTAATAAATATTATATCGCCATCTAAATCATTTCTTAAAATCTTCGCGCCGATTTTAGCCAGGCGACCAAGTGTCTGCTCGGTCGGATGGCCATATTTATTCTTTGCGCCAACTTGGATAACAGCATATTCTGGGAAAACTGATTTCAAAAATTCTTCCGAGCTGGAATATTTTGATCCATGATGCCCAACTTTTAAAATATCGGATTTTACATTATATCTTTGCAACAAAATCGTATTTTCAATATCAACACCAACATCACCAGTAAATAAAATAGAGTTATTGCCAAAAATAAATTTCATCACCAAAGAGGAATCATTCAAGCTCTGCCCTTTCGCGCCAAAACTTTCATTTTCGCCGGCAAAATCTTTATTCTTTAATCCTTCTACAAGCTCAGGACTAAGAAAATCAAATTCCGCAAAATTGCCGACATTTATAATGTCTCCATCGCCTAAATATTTAAGTGGAATATTTTTCAATTTAACAATATCCATAAATTCTTTATAAACCGCGGAATCAAAATTAATTTTTGACAAAACTATTTTTCCGACCTTATATCTCTTTAAGATTTCCACAATACCAAAAACATGATCCTTGTGCGGATGAGTTAAAATTATCAAATCAATATCGCGATCATAAAACGGCATCGCTTTACCGAGTTTTTGCAAAATTTTTCCGTCCGGCCCGCCATCAATCAAAACTTGATTCCCATCCGCAAAATTCAAAAATATCGCGTCTCCCTGCCCGACATCAAAAAACCATGCTTTAAGCCCGATATTTTGGCCATAAACAATAATCGGCAACCAAACCAAAACAGCAACAATAAAAATAAAAAATAAAATATAATATCTGTACTTTTCAATATAATTCATGGTTTAAGAAAATAATCTCACTATTTCAAGAATATATTCCAAAAACAACCAAGCTGGCCAAAGAAATATCTTTGCAATCGGAATCCAAATAAGACCTAAAAATGCTCCCAAAAATCCTAAAAACATCGCAATGGGCACTGCCGGCAAAATCAAGATATTTACAATAGAACTAATCCACAAAATCGTTCTAAATTGGTAAAATATCAGCGGCAATACAAAAATTTGTGCAGATAGTGTCGCCATAAACGCTTTTTTTATTCCGAATAATTCCGGAGTGTTTTTTAATTTTTCTTCCAGCTTCGGATAAATCAAAATTAATCCTAAAGTTGCCAAAAAGGACAGCTGAAACCCCGCATCAAAACGCAATATTTTGGGATTTAGAAACACCATTATTGCGCCGGCAAAAACTAAGGCGTTTTTAGCTGTATACATCCTCCCCTCGCGGCGAGCAATTAATACCAAAATACCCATCACCGCCGCTCTCATCACCGAAGGAGACGCGCCGGTCATCAATACAAACATAACAATAGTTAATAAAGAAATCCAAAAAGAAATGTCCCGAGAAACGGTAAAATACCCCAAAACAAACATAATAGCTAAAGCAATTACCGAAATATTATATCCGGAAAGAGCCACAATATGCGCCGTTCCCGTTTCTTTAAATTTTTCATAAACATCTTCGGGAATTCCCGATTTTGATCCCAATGTAATACCAGCAAGAAGCGATGTGTGCGGCTCAGCCAGATTTTCCTTAAAAATACTTTCCATTCGATTTTTAAATTTATACAATGTCCCGTAAATCTTATTTCCTTTGTTTTGCGCTAAAAATTCAATTTGTGGATTATAGACCGTCAAATAAATATCATCTTTCGCTAAATATGATTTCCAGTCAAAATCCTCCGAAAAATTTTTGGGGTATTCTATTTTTCCTTTTATTAAAACTTCATTGCCATATCCATATTCCGGATATCGCGGCGCCTGAATCAAAATCTTCATCTTGCCGGAGTTTAAAACATATTTTGCTCTGTCATTTTTAAATTCCGGTTCATCCGCAATAATCCCTCGTATTTCGCCATTGCTTATAATTTTATCTATCAAATTATTTTCTTGGATAATATTTAAATCAACGTTCCGCTGATACCAGAAAATCCCAAAAGCAAACATCAATATAAAAAATCCGTATAAAAATCCCCTGTTTTTCCTCCAAAATAAAACTAAAAATGAAATTCCAATAATCGTCACAAATCCCGAAATAAATTTTAAAATATCACTGGTTTCATGGAGTCTTGTCCGGCCAGGTAAAACCAAAACAGAGGCCACAAGGACCCCTGCCAGGAAAGATAACAATAAATAAAGAAAGATTTTTGACTTAGGCACAACGGCTTTGTTTATTAATCATTATTTGCAATCAATAGCGCAAAAGCCTTTTTCTTTTTCAATTAAATCGCAAATGCCGTCTCCGCATTTTACTGTGATTGTGGTGGTTCCTGTTGTCGGCGCAGTTTGTGGCGGTGGCAAGATACCGGCAGGAGCAGACTCCGGAATCGCCTGGCGTATCGTCGGGTCAATATATAACGGTCGATTTAAAAATGATTCTGGTCTTAAAGCGCTTCGCGCCGCCGCGCTTGCGGCTGTCGCATGACCAAAAGCTTCCCCGATTTTATTGTCGCCAAGAGCCTTTTCCGCTTCTGCGATACGGGCTTTGGAAATACCCAGCATTTTTTCCGCAATTTGTTTTAAATCGCTTTGCGCATTAGCCAAATCGGATTCTGCTTTTGCTATCAAATCTCGCGTCTCGTTTATTAATTTCTCCACCGCCTCTTTTTTTATTTCCCCTTTTTCAATCCTTTCTTTCAAAATACCCTCTTTCGCTTCTATAATTTCTTTTTGGATATCTGGACTGGAGACTCGTGTTTTCATCTCTTCCATAATTCTCATCCGCACCTCCGGATCGCCAGGCAATTTCTCCAATATCTCTGGCCGTAAAAATTCTTTCCTCTGATCTTCCGACATTTGCCCCATCCGATCTTCGAGTTTTTTCATAAAATCGTCTTTTATTTCTCCCAATTTATCGCGGCGATCAGCCGGCATTTTTTCCATTATCCTATCAACAATCTCCATGCTTCTTAATTCCTTGAATGATCCGTCAGGCCGCGCTTCGATCGCTTTTTTAATTCTTTCTTTGAAAACTTCCGGATTGTCAAATTTCTCCGGAATCTTGGCGACCGCTTCGTTTATTTTATCCTGCATTTTGCCGAATTGCTGTTTTAATTCCAGCCTGTCTTCAAATTTTTGTTTCAATTCGTCAAAAAGCTGTTGATGTTTGATTGAACGATCGGTTAATTTTTCCATTAATTTATCCACATTGGGATTTTGGCTGGTTTCTTTCATGGCATCTAAACGATTTTTTAATTTATCAACATTTTCTTGATAATTAGTAACTGCCTTAGCAATGGCATCTGTGCGTTCCGGAGTAATTTCTTCCATTCTTTGAATTTCCGCCGCCTGCTCATTGGCAATATCCAATTCCAGTTCGGCTTTTTTCACTGAATTAAATGTAAAAACTCTTTTGAATGTCCTATTTAAATCTTTCAAAAAATAAAATCGGCTGGTCGGCAACATCCCTGGATCTTCAATGCCAAGGTCCTGAGTCGTGATTTCCATTTGCTCAACAACCGCAATACCAGTATCTAAAGTAGATACGGATTCTTCTTGAGCAACAACAAATGTAGCGCTTATCACGAAAACAAACACCATCACAAATAAAAACAATAATATTTTCTTCATTATTGTATTGTTAATTGTTAATAAATTATATCACAAACCACAATGCATTAGTTATCCACCTCAAAAATTTTGTTTTCCCGATTTAAAACTCAATGCCCTTCCTTGCCCCCTCCCCCTTTTGATATGGATGCTTTACCTCTTTCATTTCTGTCGCTAAATCCGCCATTTTTATAAAACTCTCCGGAGCATTTCTACCTGTAAGAATAATATCTTTTTCCTTTTGCGCTATTTTAATCACGGATAAAACCTGTTTTTCTTTTAGAAATTTTAAATCAACGGCATTGTTTATCTCATCAAGAATTATTAAATCATATTTTTTACTTTTTATCGCTTTCTCGGCGATTTTCAATCCTTTTTCAGCGGCTTTTTTATGCACGGAAAATGGCAATTTATCTCCCAGAATACCAACAAATCCTTTTCCTGTTTTTATGATTTTAAAATCATAAAAACTTTCCAATCCCTTTAATAAATTTTTATTTTTTATTTGTAATTTTAATTTTTGATTTTTAAATTTTGATATTAATATGTCTTCACCGGATTTAAACGGACCTTTTATGAACTGAATAATCAAAACACGCTCATTATTGCCAAGCGCGCGCATCGCCTGTCCCAATGCCACGGTCGTTTTGCCTTTTCCATTACCGGTAAATACGAGAATCATGAATAAATTAGGTTCTAGATATTTCCATCTAGAACCTAACACTTAACACCTAGAACCTATTTTGATTCGCATGTCGGACAAGTGCCGGGAGTAATATCGGGAACATCAGGAGAAGGATTCAAAAGCTCCGGAGTTAATTCTGTCTTCTCCACCTTTTCTTCAATTTTTAATTTCTCGCCATTGGCTTTTTCTTTTTTAATTCCGACATTTAAAATTTGCAGTTGTTTGGAGCCGGAACGATATATGGTAATACCCTTGCAACCAGTTTTGTAAGCCAGCATATATCCATTTTTAACATCATCAAGCGTTGCTTCATTGGAATAATTTATAGTTTTGGAAACAGCGTTATCCGTAAATTTTTGAAATGCCGCCTGCATCTTCACATGCCACTCCGGAATGATATCATGGGCAGTGGCAAAAATATCTTGCCATTTTTTAGGAATCTCTTTTATACCGACTGTGCTGCCATGATGCGCAATTTTTTTCATAACTTCCTCACTGTAAAAACCCTCTCTTTTCGCAACTTCTTCAAAAAGCGGATTTACTTCCAAAAGCTCTACGGGCTTTTCTGAATTTTTACCTATATATGAGAGGCGGGTGTAAGCCAAAGCGAATATCGGCTCAACGCCCTGCGAAACGCCGGCGATTATCCCGATTGTTCCAGTGGGAGCGATAGTGGTCGTGGTGGCATTGCGCATTTTTCTTTTTTGGACATCAAAAACAGAATCTATCCAATTTGGGAAAACTCCGCGCTTTTTGGCTAATTCCTCGGACATCTTATCGGCTTCATCATCAATAAATTTCATAATCTTTTCCGCAAGATCCACGGCCTTTTGAGACGCATAAGAAATCTCCATTTTCACGAGCATGTCCGCAAACGCCATAATCCCAAGACCTATTTTTCTATTGCCCTTTGTCATCGCCTCTATTTCCGGCAAGGGATAACGGTTCATATCAATAACATTGTCTAAAAAATGAACGGCATTTCTAACTGTTTCACAAAGCTTCCCCCAGTCAATTTCGTATTTTTTTCCTTTTAAAATAATCATCTTGGCAAGATTAATACTCCCCAAATTACAACTTTCAAATGGAAGTAATGGTTGTTCGCCACATGGATTTGTGGCTTCTATCCTGCCCAATTTCGGAGTTGGATTTTTATCGTTAATTCTATCAATAAAAATAATGCCTGGGTCGCCGGAATTCCAAGCATGCTTTACGATTTTATCAAATACTTCGCTTGCATCAAGTTCACCCCAGACTTGGCCATCACGCGGATTAATCAATTGATATTTTTTCTTCTTCATCACTGCATCCATAAACTCATTCGTCAGGGCGACAGAAATATTAAAATTTTCCAAAAATCCCTCCTTGTCTTTACAGATAATAAATTCCAAGATATCCGGATGGTCAACACGAAGTATACCCATATTCGCTCCGCGTCTTTTTCCACCTTGCTTTACAACATTAGTCGCGCTGTCGAAAACCGTCATAAAAGAAATAGGGCCCGATGCCACACCGGAAGTGGATTTTACCCTATCGCCCTTTGGTCTTAAATGGGTAAATGAAAATCCTGTACCGCCTCCGCTTTGGTGAATTAAAGCAGTATCTTTTACTGCTTCAAAAATTGATTCCATCGCGTCTTCCACCGGCAAAACAAAACAGGCGGAGAGCTGCTGTAAATTACTGCCGGCATTCATCAATGTTGGGGAATTAGGCAAAAATTCCAAGGTTGCCATCATTCTATAAAATTTTTCTTCTGTTTTAAAAAGTTCGTCGTCGGAAATTCCGGGATTATAAATTTTCTCAGCAGAAGCAACATTTTGAGCAACACGCTGATAAAGCTGGGATGGTGTTTCTATAATTTTACCGTTATCATCTTTTCTCAAATAACGCGACTCCAGCACTTTCATCGCATTGGGAGTAAGCCTTATTCTCACATTTTTGCTCAATAAAAAATATTTCGCTTCGCGAATCTCCGATCTTTTCTTTCGATAAGAATCATAAGCATCCGCCACATCTTCATATTCCATTTTTCTCAAAGTTGCTATGACTAAATCTTGAATATTTTCAACCCCGGGTATCTTGCCTGCGTATTTTTGATTAAGCATTTTTACTACTTCATTGGAAACTTTCTTGGAGGTTACGCCGTTTTCCTCTTTTACGGCAAAAAAGGATTTTTTAATGGCATTGGTTATTTTTGATTGGTCAAATGGCACTATCCTATTATCTCTTTTCTTTATTTTATCCACTTTATGCTCAATTTTCTTTGATATCATCACTTGTTTTTTAGTTTTAACAGCCATTGCGCTAGAATCTAGAATCTAGAACCTAGAACCTAGAATTAATCTAGCACCTAGAACCTAGCTCCTGGAACCCATTTTTTAATTTTGTATTCTCATTTTATTCCAAATATAAAAAAACTGCAAATTATAAATAATTTGCAGTTTTTTAAACATATTTTAAATTTCTTACTAAAATTCCGTAAATTATTTCTTCTTTCTTCTCATAAACGCCGGTACATCCCATTCGTCACCGTCATTTTCTATGGCCTTATTTAAATCAGAAAAAAAATTGCTTTTCGGGGCGTTATTTTGACTTGAAGTTTTGACTGATTCGGAAGATTTAGAAAAAATCTGATGAATTTTAGAATCGTTGGAAGCAACATCATTTTTTTCTGTTTTGGGCGCTACCTGATTATATCCTTTCGGTCCGCTTATAAAAGATGGGAATACGGAAGCTGATGCGCTGGATTGTTGAACCGGCGTTTGGTTGCCAAATGCTCCAAATCCAGTCGCAATTACCGTAATTTTTACCTCTCCCTTTTTAAGCCGCTGATCATGAACGGCGCCAAAAATGACCTTAGCGTCTTTATCAATCGCGTCAGTTATGATTCTAGCCGCTTCATTTATTTCATGCATACCTAAATCCGCTCCGCCACTAATGCAAAAGAGTACCCCTTTTGCTCCCTCAATGGATACGTCAAGCAATGGAGAATTAATTGCCATCCTTGCGGCTTCCACGGCTCTATTTTCTCCGTTGGCGTGGCCAATACCCATTAAAGCCGAACCGGCATCTTTCATAATCGCCTTCACATCCGCAAAATCAACATTAATGACTCCAGGCATCGTGATCAACTCTGCTATTCCCTCAACTGCCTGTTTTAAAATTTCATCAACTTTATCAAAAGCCTGAAACATTGAAGTATTTTTATCAATGATATTTAAAACTCTATCATTGGGAATAGTTATCAATGCATCAACCCTGTCTCTTAATTGCGCGTATCCTTCTTCCGCTATTTTTGCCCTTACTGCCCCTTCAAAATTAAACGGTTTAGTCACAACGCCAATTGTCAAAGCTCCGGTTTCTTTTGCAATCTCTGCCACAACAGGGGATACGCCCGTACCCGTGCCTCCGCCAAGACCGCAGGTTATGAACACCATATCCGATCCTTTTAAGGCTTCGTGAATTTCGTCTTTATTTTCTTCTGCTGCCGCCCTTCCCAAATTCGGATCCATGCCAGCGCCGAGTCCGCGAGTCACATTTTTACCGACATGTATTTTTTTCTGCGCCAAAGCATGGTGCAAATCCTGAGCATCGGTATTTATGGCTATAAATTCTACGCCCTTTATTTTTGACGTGAACATGCGGGAAATAGCATTCCCGCCACCACCGCCAACTCCTACAACTTTTATTTTAGCAAATGTTTCCATTTCCGGTTTAATTTGACCCATAAATATAAATAACAGTTTTAAAATTAACAATTAATCCGCCATGGCGGATTGAAAAAATATACCTAAATGTTACTTGTTAATTGTTAATTGTCAACTATTTGCTTTAAGGCATTAAAGTGTTGAAAATTCTTTTTACCTTTGAAAATATACTCGTATTTATTTTATATCTCGATTTTACTTGTCCGGCCATATCATTATTCCACTTAATCAGTCCAACAGCTGTCGCGTATGACGGATCTTCAATTTGATCAACTAAACCGTCCACTTCCTGCGGATATCCAATCTGTGCCGGTAATTTTAATATTTTTTTAGAAAGTTCAACAATACCGGGAAGTTTTGCGCCTCCGCCAAGAAGAACAACTCCCGCTGGCAAGAGATTTTGTTTTCCGATTTTCTTGAGCTCTTTATTGACCAAATCAAAAATTTCTTCCAGTCGGCACTCGATTATTTCCGCGATTTCCCGTTTCATGGCTTGACCCGGTTCTTGATGGCCGAATTTAGCTAAATCCACCATTTCTTTTTTGGAAACCCCCTCGGGCAAACAAACACCATAATCAATCTTGATTTTCTCTGCCACATCTATATTAGTACGAAGACCAATGGCAATATCATTTGTGATATGAGCGCTACCAACAGGCAATATCTGAGTATGAATAATATCTCCATCTTCATATACAGCAATTCCGCTTGTGGAACTGCCGATATCCAGAGCTAAGACACCTAGCTCTTTTTGACGTTTAGTCAAAGCAGAGCGCGCAGCGGCAAGCGGGGATAAAATAATACTCTCCAATTTAAATCCTGCAGCATCAACGCATTTTTCTATATTTTTTAAAACTGGAGTTGAACATTCTACAATAAGAGCATTCAATTCCAATCTCACACCATGCATGCCAAGCGGATCTTTTATGCCCGCTTCTCCGTCAACAATGAACTCGCGCGGAATAACATGCAGAATTTCCTTATTTTGCGGCAAAGAAATAGCCTCTGCAGCGTTAATAACTCTACCGATGTCATCTTCCGAGATTTCCTGATCCGCCCTGGAAACAGCAACCACACCCTTTGACGCTCTTGAAATAATATGCGAACCGTCTAAATTAACGGACACTGCGCCGACTTCAACTCCGCTCAAACGCTCTGCCTCAGAAATAGCCGCTTTAACGCTTGCAGCCGCTTCATCAATATCAATAATCACTCCCTTGCGTACACCAAAAGATGGCGCATTGCCAACGCCAACAATTTTTATTTTTTCCTCTTCGCCCTTCTTTTTGGCAATCACCACTTTCACCGAATGACTACCAACATCAAGGCCAACTATAATTTTATCTCGCGCCAAAATTTATGAAGCATGAAGCATGAAGTCCGTCGCGACGGATTTTACGTTTCATGTTGTGTGATTTTATTTATTTAAATTTTTCCGTCATTATATTCTGCAATTCGTCCATTATCTTTGCTTCTTTTTTTGAACGCTCATGATCATATCCCAATATATGTAATATACCATGAGACAAAAGCATTGCCAATTCTTGCTTTAATGTCAATTTTAACTTTTTAGCTTGTTTTTCAGCATATGGCAAGCAAATCACAATTTGATTATTATTATCAAACAAAAAAAAATTTTCTCCTCCGAGATTATGGGTAATACCCATAGATAACTCACTGATTTTTTTTATTAATTTTCGCTTTTTTAAGACATTTTCCAGTTTTAATTTCCTTGCCAGTTTTCCTTGAGGAATGACAATTTCAGAAAAAGACAGCACATCAGTAGCTTTATTTTTCCCTAAAAAACAGCGATTCAATTTTTTCATCTCGCTTTCGCCTATAAAAGCAAGGTTTATCTCAAATCCCTTACCAACAGCAAAACCAATCAACGCCAGCGTTTCTTTGGCGACTTTTTTAAAAAATTTTTTATCAACCTTGAATCCTTTTGCTAAATCGGAGATATTTAATTTTAACTTATAAACATTTTTCATTTTTAAATTATATTATTTTTACTTACAAAAATCTAATTCTACTAACCCAATACTAATCTTATACTTATTCAGTAAATATAAAACCTCGTCCACTAATTCAATAGACGAGGTTTTATATTTATAATAATCTCTTTTAAATTAACAAACTAACATTGGCAATCGGCCAATATTTTTTTCACTATTTCACTAACCTGCTTTCCGTCAGCTCTGCCTTTTATTTTGGGAGACAAGGATTTCATTACCGTACCGAAATCTTTTTCACTTCTTGCTCCGGATTCCTTGATTGTTTCTCCAACCAATTTTTCAATCTCTTCAGGCGAGAGTTGATCTGGTAAATATTTTAAAATCACCTCTATTTCTTGCCTCTCTTTTTCCGCAAGTTCTATTCTGCCCGCGCTTTCAAACTGAGAAATAGAATCTTTTCTTTTTTTGACTTCTCTTGCCAATACTTCAACTACTTCTTCATCTGTCATTCCCGTCTCTTTTTTCCCTTTGGCAATCTCCTCTCCTGATATTGCTGAAGAAATCATCCTTAAAACAGAGATTTTCAATTCCTTCTTCTCCTTCATTGCATCTTTGATATCGTTTTTTATTTGTTCTTTTAACATAAATAATTCAAAAGAGGTTGTAGGCAGATTAGATCTTAACGTCGTCCGAATCTCTTTGGCTCTTCCACAAATTTTCCAAGCTTAATGAGTTTTATCTCTTCTTTTTTCTTGCCTTGCCTATAAAGAGCGCTCTCCCTGATTTCTCTTTTTGTTTTTGACGCTTCTTTAAATCTAATTTTTCTGGCGCGAATTAAAACACCGCTCTGTTGGATAGATCTTGTAAATCGGCGCATCAAAGAACCGACTGATTCATTATCTTTTTTTCTTACTTCAATAGCCATATGCTGCTACAAACAATTAACATTTAACAATTAACATTTAACAAAATGCTGTTATGGTTTTAATTGCTACCGGATAATTGTCTTTAATTTCATCTCCTTTTTTGTTTTCAGTTAACTGTCAATAGTCAACTGTTATTTAATCCGCCTGCTGGCGGATTAAATATGCACCTCGTGCGTTTCCTGATGCCATCCACCAAGTAAATGCAAATGCAGATGGAATATCACTTGACCGCCGGGTCTCCCGACATTAAACACTAATTTATAACCTTTTTCAATACCCTGCTGCCTGGCAGTATCTTTTGCCAATAATATCATTTCAGCAATAAGATCTTTGTTATTTTCCGACAACTCATTAACGCTCTCAATATGCTCTTTGGGAATAATCAAGAGATGTTTTGGCGCTTTGGGATTTATATCCGTAATCACCGTCATTTTATTATTTTCAAAAACAATATCTGACGGTAATTGTTTTTGCGTTATTTTGCAAAATATGCAGTCCATTTATATAGAATCCGGAATCTGGAATTTTTATTAAAAAAATTAATATTTGCATCATTCTACTTTCTAAGTTTTATATTCTGTTTTTAAGTGTTTTAATAATCTTCTCAATCGGAACAGTTTCTTGCGAACCAGAATTCATTTCCCTTAAAATGACATTTCCATCCAACGCTTCTTTCTGCCCCAAGATCAAACTGTATTTTGCGCCTACCTTATCCGCTACCTTAAGCTGAGATTTGATACTGTCCTTGCCAAACGATTCCTCGGTGCTGATGCCGGCATCTTTTAATTCTTCAAACAGTTTCATGGCCTTCTTCTTCCCAAGGTTGCCAAGTCGGGCCAAAAATACGTGCACTGTCCGCCCTGCCGACATGCGGACATTTTCTTTTTTCATTAAAGAAATAATTCTTTCCATTCCGCATCCTGCGCCGACCGAAGGAGTATTGCGGCTTCCAAGCATATCCGCCAAATAATCATATCTTCCTCCGCCACCAAGCGCCGATTGGGATTTTCTCATATCAGCGCTATCAACGTGAGGGAAAAATTCAAAAACCGTCTTAGAATAATAATCCAAACCCCGAACAAGAAAGTGATTTAAAATATATGGCACCTCAAGCTCGTCTAAAAGATCAAGCGCCTCCTTGAAATGATTTTTACAATCATCACACAAATTATCTATGGAATGCGGGGCATTGGCTTTATATTCAATACATTCTTCTTCTTTGCAATCAAGTAAACGCAAGGGATTCTCCTTATACCTTCTCTTGCAGTCTTTGCACATTTTCTGAACCCTATTTCTATAATAAGCAACCAATTCTTTTTTATATGCTAATCGGCAAGCTTTACAACCGATACTATTGATTTCAACGCCAACATCTTTAAGGCCTACCCCCCTAAATATGTTTATGCACATTTTTATAATCTGCGCGTCATACACGGGATCTTGATCTCCTAAAACTTCAAATCCAAATTGTGTAAATTGCCTTTGCCGCCCCTCTTGAGGTTTTTCGTAGCGGAAAACCGGGCCCATATACCATAATTTCACCGGTTGAGGCACATTAAACATGCCATGTTCTATATAAGACCTTGCAATTCCCGCGGTGTATTCCGGACGCAAAGTCATGCTATCGCCTCCCGCAGTTTTGAAAGTGTACATCTGCTTTTCCACAATATCAGTGCTTGCGCCAACGCCCTGCAAATACAAATCCGTATTTTCAAAAACAGGGGTTTCTATTTTTTCGTATCCGTAATCGGTCGCTACCTCGCGCACAACCTTGTGAATCTTATCCCAATATTTCTGATCGTCCGGCAAGATATCCACTGTACCTTTGGGAGTTTGGAAAGATTTTTTAGCAATTTTAGACATAGAATTTATCTCTCAATTTTATAATAATTTCTAATGTTTTAATGTTTTAAAAATTAAGAAATTGATGTTAAAAGTTACCTGCTGAATACTTGGAAATTGCTAAACGGAAAAACTCTAATCCATGCTTTGCCGACAATCAAATCTCTCGGTACCGCTCCCCAGGTTCTAGAGTCGGAGCTTATATCACGATTATCTCCAAGCACAAAATATTCCTTTTCTTTTAATGTGATTTCTTTATCTTTTCCCGTATACCCATTAAAATACGCCAATTCATCCAATATAAATCCTTCCGGGTTATTGATATTTTTGATAATTACCTTTCCTCCCTTAACGATAACAATATCTCCGGGAAGGCCAATAATTCTTTTAATATAGTATTCTTTAGGATTTAAAGGATATTTAAAAATAATCACCTCACCGCGCGAAGGATCACCCACGCATCTTTGCCGAACACAAAGATAACTCAATTCATCAATAATCAAATAGTTGCCACCGGAAAAATTCGGCTCCATACTAGCGCCGATCACGAAAAACGGCTGAATTAAAAAATATCGCACAGGCAAAATAATTGCCAAAGAGACAGCAACGACCTTAACAACCTCCCAAAATCCCAGCAGAATTTTTTTGAAAAAAGAGTCTGGCATAACAAATTAATAAGCGGATAATATCATAAATTTTGCCAAAAAACAAGAACCTTATATAATGTAATAAATGAGAATCATCTTAAAAATAATCTCAATATTCACAATAATCGCTGTTGCGACCTTTTTACTGGCCAATATCGCCAATTCCATTTTTGGAAACAAGAACCCCTCTTTGGGAAAATCTTTTTCCGTAAAGAAATCAAAGTCTTTCGGCGGTGTAATTTTATTATCGTTAATGCCGGAGAAAGCAAATGAAAATCTTCCCCAGAAAATAAATTTTCTTCTCCTTGGCAATCCCGGGCCGGGAAATAACGCCCCTAATCTCACAGACACAATAATGCTCGCTTCGCTAAAACCGCGAGACAAAAAAATATATTTTTTCTCCATTCCCCGCGATATTTACGCGCGCATCGGAGAATCGCAAAATTTTTCCAAAATCAATTCGCTTTATGAAATCGGGAAAAATCAAAATCCCGATTTTCCGGCAAATTTAATAATTGAAGCTACTCAAAAAATTACCGGAGAAAAAATAGACTATTTCTCAATTATGGATTTATCGGCCGTCAAAAAAATTGTTAATGACCTTGGAGGATTAAATGTTGATGTTTCAGAAACCATAAATGATCCCCAATTCCCCACCGCGAGCAACGGATATGAAACTTTCAGAATAGATAAGGGGCAAAAATATCTTGACGGAGAGACAACTCTGAAATATCTGCGCACGCGCCACTCCTCGGGCGGAGATTTTTCCCGTATGAAGCGCCAGCAAGATGTCATTGAAGCTTTCCGTAAGAAAATTTTCGGATTGAATATCCTCTGGGACTTTTCCAAGATATTAAGAATATACACGGAACTTCAAAGCCACATAGAAACTAACATGGACTTTGAAGAAATGCGGATGATTTATAAAATTATAAAAAAAATTACTCCGGAAAATCTCATTTATAAAGTGATCGACGAAAAAGAAACTGGGCTTGTCATAACCGACAACATAAATATAGAAAATGGCCTCGTCGCCTCAATAGTAAAACCGAGAAATGGCATTGAAAACTATGAAGATATTAAAAATTTCATAAAATCAACACTGGAGTTTTAAGAATTTGCATTAAAATTTAAAGAAGCTATAATTAAAAATATAATTCGGAATAATTAATTATTTTGTTGACAAAATTATGGAAGAAAATGACAAAAAAACCGTAACTTTGGCTTCAGAAATGGTAAAAAACAATATGGAACCGCAAATTGTCGCCTCTTTAACTTCTCAAACTAATCAAAATACCGATCCTGCATCAAATAATCATAATAACGCCGATATTTGCCCTGTTCATGATGCCGAACTTACTGACGGCTTTTGCGAATTCTGCCAAGTATGCTATAGCTGCAAGTAAAATTTTCAATTTCCAATCCCCAACTGGCGGACAATTTCCAAACAAATCTCAATTTTCAAAAAGTAAAATCCAAACAGAATCGTTTTAATGGTTGGAAATTAAATAATTAGAAATTGCTTGGAAATTATTTACTTGGAGCTTAAAAATTAACGAATCTTTATGTCCACCAAACTACTTATCTGCCTCGGCAATCCGGGCGACGAATATACAGACACGCGACATAACGCAGGTTTTCTTTTCGCCGATTACCTCATTAAAAAAAATAAATTTAATAAACCAACTCTCAAAGAAAAATTACTCGCCGAAGTGTCCGAGGGAAAATTACTGGCCCCATCAAAAGGCAAGGTAAACAAAAATAAAATTATCATCGCCAAACCGCAAACATTTATGAATAAATCCGGCAATGCCGCTCTACTGATTGCTAAACTTTACAAGATCAAACCGCAAGACATCATAATTATTCACGACGATTCTGATATGCCTTTTGGATATACAAAGAATTCTTTCAATCGCTCATCCGCCGGACACAGAGGCGTACAATCAATATTTAAAATATTAAAAACCGAAAAAATCTGGCGTAGCCGTATCGGCATACAGCCAAGCGCCAAAAAACATATCCCCGCCGCCGATCTCGTCCTTCGCAAATTCACCCCCAAAGAACAACAAGGGCTCCCAAAAATCTTCAAGGAACTCCTTGGAAAAATGAGTCAAATCTTAAAATAATTTATCTTTTTATATTTCTAATTTTACTTTATGTTCGCCATGGTGAGTATAAGGTAAAATTAATTAATCAGTTTTACTGATTTTATTAGTTGATAATGCGGGTAAGAAAAAATAAAATGTAGACCCCTCTCCTTCTTTGGATTCAAACCAAATCTTGCCACCATGAAGTTCGGCAAAATATTTACAAATATATTGCAATATCTTTTCCTTCTTCACTGTATTTTACGGCATTATCCAAAAGACGATACAAAATAAACTTTATTTTCTTCACATCTCCTTCGCAAAGTGGCAGTGGATTTTCCGGCTTCTTATAATTGATAGAAATATTTTTTTGACGAGACTGCTCTTGAACTTCAAACATTACTGATCCAATAATATCATCACAATTTGCCGTTGACTTTTCTAAAACAATCTTATCATCATCCACATCCGCCATTAAAATCATATCATTTATTATCTGGCTGATATTTTTATTCGCCTTGTAAATATCCCTAAAAATATCATTTTGTTCCGAAGTAAATTTGCCGGCCATTTGACCCATCAGGGCTTCGGTCAACCACATCATTGAGCTAATCGGTGTTCGCAATTGATGGGAAACGGCTTTGATGAAATTATATTTTATAATATCAACCTCTCTTAATTTTCCGATTTTCTGTTCAAGATCCGAAGAAAAATGATTAAGATGTTCGGCAAAATATTCTAACTCGTCGCCGGTTTCTAAAACAATTTTTTCGCCGTATTTGCCTTCGTGAATTTTTCTCACTCCTTCAACTAATATTTTTAAGTATTTCTGCGTCCGCAATCTTATGATAAAAATAAAAATCCCGCCAAAAACAATAAAAACCACAAACCCCATAATCGCTATATTTCTAAATTGATAATAAAGCTCAAAAACTTTTTTCTCGTCGCTTTCCAGCGCCAAGATAAATTCCTGCTCTGCGTCAACTCGCTTTGCCGACGCTATAATGTCAAATTCGTGTTCTTCCACACAGGGAAGGCATTCAATCCCGAAAACTTCTTTTTTATTTTTTAATTCCTCAAACAAAACCGTTTTTGACGAATCAAAGCCAATCAAATTGATATCCGGCGCGGACAGCACAATGCCATTCTTATTTAAAATATGGAGATGTCCTTCATTAAATGTAATTTCTGATGTCAACTCGCTAAAAAATGGGCTAAAATTTATCCGTGCCCAAACAACAGCCGTTAAATTGAAATTTTCAAAATACGGCACCGCAATATCGGCATAAACATTTTTCCCCTCAAGGCGCGGCTCACCATAAAAAATAATATCGTTTTTCGCTTGCTGAAAATACTGCGCGTCTTTGACACTCCCTAATTGCTTTTTTGGCGTTATGCCGACCCGAGAAACCGCCAACAATTCATCTCCGGCAGGGCTAATAATTTTAACCGCGTCTATACTTTTATTGACCAAAAACAATTGATAAATATGAGTCGTGGTCAAAGAAAAATCATTATTTAAAACATCTTCTTTGAGCACATAAAAAGATTTCAAGTCAATAATTATATCTTTGGTAAAATCATTTATCCGCTCCGCCTCTTCCGTCACTTTATATTTTTGGAAATCAATTACATATTCGTAAATCTCCGACTGTAAAATATAAAGCATTGCCGCGGAGAATACCAAAAATAGCAAAATAAAAACCGAAAAAATAACTGTAAATTTTTTGGCAAGAGAACCCTTATAAATTTTTTCTGAAGAATTATCTATCATTTATGCTTACCTTTTCGCGGCCGACCCTTTAACTCTCTCTCTCTCTCTCTCTCGATTTACATTCCTGCATTCGCAAAAAATAAATCGCCAAAAACGCGACTAAAATAATAATTATAAACAAAGTCAAATTCACAATCTGCGCTTTTATAAAAAACGGGTCAGCCACGTATTTATATTCTTTGACTTTAGCAGTTGAAGCCACCGACCAAAACCTGTTGCCGTCAGTCAATCTCACCGGCGCATAACCGGCTATTTTATCTTCTTGAAAGAAATAAAAATCATATCCGGTTTCAGCCAGAAGCATTTTTTTAAACATATTGTTTGTCCCCTTGTTATATTCAATCGCTTCTTGGATTTCATCGCCAAAAACATTTTTCATAACAAATGAATAAACTGGATGATAAATAACCGTCCCGTCATCATCAATTAAAGTAGTGTATTCCGAAGGCGTAAATTTAAAATTATTCGTCAAAATCTTTTCAAGCGCGTCCACCCTTATCGCCGAATTCAAAAGGCCGATAATTTCTCCTTTTTGCGAAATTACCGGCGTTATTATTAAAATTGTTTTATCACCCGAAACATTCGTAAAAATACGGCTCAAAATAGAGTTTTTAGATAATAAACCCTCCTGGATATAAGGCGTACTGCCGATATTTTTCCCGATCATTTCTTCTAAAAACGGAGAACAAACGACAATTCCCTCTTTGTTTATCAAAGCGGAATGGTCAGCAATATCTCCAATGGCGATTTTTATTCTCTCCACCGCTTCCGATTGTTCTTTTGAGCAATCGGTGCCGATATTTTGAAATGCCGGATTATTTACCGCGATTTTTGCGATATTCATCGCTTCCTTTATCTTATCTTCCAATTGCCGCGCGAGATTTTGAGTTTCTGTTTTTAAAGACGGCGCGTGAAAATTATTGAGTATACTATCCATCATTTGTTCGTAATATTTCGCTCTCAAAAAATATCCCGTCGCCGCCAAGCTCAATAGTATGGCGCCAAAAACCGAATAAATAATTATCCTATAAAAATTCTTCATTTTTAACTTCTCCTAAATAAAATTCCTTATTTTTATTATCTCAAAAACCGGATAAAGAAAAGATAAAGAAATTATAAATTTCTATTATTTGCCAAAAATATATTTGTATAGTATAACATAAAAACTCATCAATGGCTGACAAAAAATCAATGGAATTTTTGATCGCATCGCTCGACCCCTTCTTTTTGGACAAAGGGGAGATTTGGTTTTCGGAAAATATTTCCAAAATCAAAAATCAAGCCTTGACGAATAGCTGGTGGCAAAAAAATATTTTGTTTTTTGAAAAAAATTTAAAGTTGAATCCATCGGAATTTATGCGCAAAATATCCGATATGGGATACGAAAAAGTCCAAACTATCGCCAGCCCCGGAGAATTCGCCAGTCGCGGAGGGATTATTGATATTTTTCCCGCTAATTCGCTCCAAGCTTTGCGTCTGGAATTTTTTGGCAATAAAATAGAAAGTATTATATCGCTTGGCGAAAAAATAAATGATGATCTACGACTGAAAATTTTAAACAAAAAAATCAAAGCGCAGGAAAAATCACAAGAGGAATCAAAAGAATTCAAAGAAGGAGATTATATTGTTCACCTTGACCACGGAATTGGGATTTTTCGCGGATCCGCCGTGGCGGATCAATTTCTAAACTCTGAACTCCAAACTCCAAACTCTTTTTTCATTATTGAGTACGCCACGCCAAAACACGGGCAAAATCCCGATCGGCTCTATGTGCCACTGGAACAAGCCAAAAAACTTTCACTCTATATCGGTTTTGAAAATCCAACCGTTCATCGTCTTGGTTCGGAAATCTGGTTAAAAACAAAACATAAGATAAAAGAAGATGTGGAAAAATTCGCTAAAGAACTGCTTGAAATTTACGCTAAAAGAGAAATCTCCACGCGCCCTCCCTACCATTTAGATGATCAAATGCAAAGAGATTTTGAATCGCAATTTAAACATTTTGAAACTGAAGACCAGCTCAAAGCCATTGAAGATATAAAAAAAGATATGGCACTCGCAGAGCCAATGGATAGATTGATTTGCGGCGATGTGGGATTTGGCAAGACCGAAGTCGCGCTCCGCGCCGCTTTCAAAGCCGTGATGAGCGGCCGCCAAGTAGCGCTCCTTTGCCCGACAACAATTCTTGCTGACCAACATTTTGAGACTTTTTCCGAGCGTCTAAAAAATTTCCCACTAAAAACCGCCTTAATGTCCCGCATGGAATCAAAACAAAATCAACAAAAATCCGCCAGAGAATTGGAAGTGGGGAAAATTGATATTATCATCGGAACTCATCGCCTACTCTCTAATGACATACATTTTAAAAATCTCGGGCTTTTGATAATTGATGAAGAACAAAGATTCGGAGTGAAACAAAAAGAAAAATTCAAGCATCTGCGCGAGGAGGTGGATATATTGAGTTTATCGGCTACACCAATCCCTCGCACGATGTATTTGGCGCTTTCAGGGATGAGAAAAATCAGCACTATTCAAACACCTCCACCCGGACGTAAAGCTATAGAAACATTTGTTCTGCCTTACTCAGAAAACATAATAATCAAAGCTGTGAAAAAAGAGTTGAGCCGCCATGGCCAGATATTTTTCCTTTATAATCGCGTCCAAACGATTCAAAGCGAAGCAATGCGACTTCGCAAAATAATGCCTAATTTGAAAATCGCCATCGCCCACGGCCGAATGAGCGAGGGACAACTTCGCAAAATTATCCACGATTTTCGCGACAAAAAATATGATTTACTGCTGGCGACCACCATTATTGAAAACGGATTAGATCTTCCCAATGCCAACACATTAATTGTCGCCAATGCCACAAGGTTGGGACTCGCTCAAAGCTATCAACTTCGTGGCCGTATTGGCCGGTCGGACAAAACCGCCCATGCTTATTTCCTTTACAACGAAAAGGAATTAAAAAATGCCGCCAAAGAACGTCTTGAAGCATTGGAATCAGCCACCGAACTTGGCGATGGCTGGAAAATCGCCCAAAAAGATTTAGAAATCCGCGGCGCCGGCAATATTCTCGGTCGCTCCCAGAGCGGCAACATGAATAAAGTCGGACTGAATTTATATTGCCAAATACTATCAGAGGCAGTAGAGAAATTAAAAAATAAGTAATGCTGCGCCAATGGCAGGGGCGTATTTTCCTAATTTTCCCTTAATAATAATGGTGTTTTTAGCGAGCGGAGACATAATATATTTTTTTGCTTCTTTTTTCACTAATTCAATTTTTACTCCGCCAGTCGCAACACCGCCTCCGCCCAAAATCACCGCTTCGGGATTCAAGATATTAATAATATTGGCAATTCCAATGCCGATTATCTTGCTCCTGTCGCCATATTTTTCAAACGCTTTCTTGGCGGCTAATTGTTCAAAACTTTTTTTATCATCAATAATCATATGGCCAAATTCCCCAGCTCCAAAATTTGCGCCCCGATAAATTTCCTCTCCAATCATCATTGCTCCGCCGATGCCCGTACCAATAGTCAGGCCAATCGCATTTTTGTATTTTTGAGCGTTGCCCAATTTTGACTCAGCCAACAAAAAACATCGACTATCATTTTCTACCGCTACTTTACGACTGTATTTTTTAAAAAATTCTCGCGCCTGCCAGCCGTCTAAAAACGGCAAATTCGGCGCCTTAACCAACACACCCCTTTTTACATCAACAATCCCGGGAAGTCCGATACCAATGCCAGAAATCTTATAACAAACCGAGATTCCTATAATTTCTCTTTCCAGCGCCACCAAAAAAAAATTTTTATTTTTTGGCGTTTTAATATCAAAATCCGCCACTTTTTTATTACGGTCATCAATCACCACCCCCCTTATTTTTGTCCCGCCAATATCTATGCCAAGTTTATACATAAATAAATTAAAATATTAAAAATTAAATATCAAAATGACATATAAAAAATAAAAAAATACTTTTTACCTTTTAACGTTAAAATACTCGAAGCAAATATATTTAATATCTCATCTAATTCCTTTAAAAACCACCCTACATCAATATCTTTAGCTCTCTTACTATCTCTTAATATAGCAATCCACAACTTACTTTCGTTAGTTGATTTTAAAGAGTGGTTAAAGAAATTTATAAAATCTTTCCTACTGCTAGATGATTGACCTTCAACATAATTTCCCAGAATACTTGTTCCACTTCTTAATAGTTGATCACCCATTCTCCTTGAAACATTATCATTGGATAATTTATCAATAAATTTTATTAATTTTAATGTGAAATTATATAATCTTTTCTTGAATTCATTTTTAAATTTTAATTTGTCATTTTGCATTTTGATATTTAATATTTTATTTACTGTACAAACAATTTCCTTGCCTCTTCCCAAAACTCCGGATGCCCCTGTTTTTCTTTCATCCAATACCACCATTCCAAACCCCACAAAAAATTTTTTTCAAATCCCGCTTCGCGCGCATATCCAATATTTTCCTTAAATTGCTCAAAACTAAACGCTTTTAATTGCTCGTCAAGCGACATAAGCGGTGGCCGCTTTAATAGCCATGGCTCAGCTTGCAATTCCACGCCGACGATCGGCTTTTTTCCCCAAAACATCTCCATAATCCCCAATTTAATTTTGAAAAAATCAGGATCCAAAGGATATTTAAAATGCCCGATGGGAATTAAACGCGACAGTACAACACGATACATTGTTGTGCCAAAAATATCCGCTCTTTTATATGCCCGAAACCACATTCCAAATTCCCCGCTGTCCGTGAGAATTAAAGGACGAGCGCTGTCTAATCTTTTTATTAAATCTATTTCTTTATCTATGAGCTCATCATCAACATATGGACATTCGCCAAAGCCGATTAAAAATGGTTCATTTTCCAATTGCCAAGCCCAAATCGCTGAGTTATTTTTGTAGCGATTTACCGTAGCTTCAATATATCCAAGCAATGCTCCCTGAAATTCTTCGGCTTTCTCATAATGTGGGAATTGCTTTATCACTTGCCTTATAAAGCCTGCTGGCTCTTGCTCGCTCGCCCAATCTGGAATATGACATTCTGGCCAGCGCGGCAAACGCTCCCCAACAGCCAAAATTATTTTACCGCCGCGTGACGCAATACTCTCTATTTGAAAATCCAGATCGGAAAAATCATATTGACCTTTTTGCTCTTCAATTTGAGACCAATAAGCAACAACTCTAAATTCTTTAATTTTTAAGTCGTCTAACGCCGCGATTAAAACATCTTTTTCGTTGAGGCCTAATTCGCGAGAATAAAGCGTCGTAAAGGTCGCTCCCCAACTTTTCGCCCCCGGAGTTTCAGCCGGCTCCAAAAGCAAAATCAAAACACCTGACATAATAAATATAATGGCAATACTCTTTTTAACCAACATCCAAAAATTCAACGGTTCTTCCATCACGGCCGGCCATTTTCTGGAGAAAAAAATCGCCAGAAAAAAAACAAAAGAATATCTAATACCTCCAAGCCCGTTAATCAAGGTCAGATTCCCAATGGAAACAGAAAAAACAAGAATTAAATTCCCCACCAAAGATAAAAATTGCTTAAAAAGTACAAGACCGATACCCCGATAGGAATTTGAAATATAGTTTCTTATATTCCCGCCACTAAATTCCGTTAGTCTTTTACGATAAAAAATTAAAAATATTATAAATCCAGCCAGAAAACCTCCAAAGCGAGACAGAATATACCCGGAAATAAAATCAACATGATTGAACGCGGACTTCAAAAAAACAAGCTCCAGGGAAAGAAATATACCGGCAATCAATAAAATTAGAATGGAATGAAAATTATATTTTCTTCCAAAAGATAAAATAAAACCGCCAATAATTAATATGGTAAAAGCGGCAAACTGAACAGATGATAAAATTTCTCCAAGGAAAAAACGGCTCAAAATAAATGTGACTATCGGAACAAAAACTCCAAAAAGCAAGGGCACAACCCAACTAGCCTCGTGCTTTAAAAGAATTTTAAAATAAAAATAAATTCCAATAATAGAAAAAACACCGCTCAAGAGCGCGGTGGCCAAAACCATTCCATTTAAATTGGAAAAATCAACAAATGGCAACAAAAATAGCGAAAGACTGCTGAGGCCCCCAATAACCAAAACATAATTCAGAGGGGAGAATACTTTTTTAACGAGAATTTTATCTAAAATAAAAACGAGCGCAAAAATAAAATGAGATGAAATTGCAATATAGAGCCAGGGCATGAATTTAACATTTGACTATTAACTTTTGACCTTTGACTTAATTATAACAAATCCTTGCCATCAATAATCTTTTTATACTCCCAAGCGCTTGAGCGAATTTTCCGCTCCATAGTTTCATAATTAATCTCCACTAAGCCAAATCTCGGCCAAAAACCGCGCGCCTCGGGAAATTCAAAATTGTCCAACAGCGACCAATGGAAATATCCGCGCACATCCGAACCCTCTTTTATGGCCATACCAACCCAGAACAAGTGATCTTTTATGAATTTTGCCCGTTTCTCATCATTAGCATCGGCAATGCCACTTTCAGTTATATAAATCGGTTTTTTATATTTTTCTAATTTTTTGATGACAAGATAAATTCCTCGTGGAAAAATCTCCCATCCCAAATCAGAAACTTCGCCAAGCCCAACTTTTTTACCGATGATGCCGACTAACTGACGGCTATAATAATTACAGCCAATAAAATCCAGCTCTTTTCCAATTTTATTAAGAAACCAGAAATTCCAAAAATAATTGACGATATTTTTTATTGATTTATTGAGAAAAAAATTATTTTTTTCTTCAAAATGCATAAAACTATTTGCAATACCAACCTCCACATCCTGATCAATTTTATGAATGATTTCATACGATCGTTTTTGAGTTTTCAACAGATTTAAATATACTTTCAAGGCTTTAAAAATATTCCTTCTCCCTGGCGGATGACTGCCTTTTACGAACCCAAATCCAGTATAAATATTGGGCTCATTTAATACGATCCAGAATTTGACATTTTCTTTCAGCTCGCCAACTATTTTTTCTATATAACGCAAAAAATGATCAATTGTTTTTTTATTTTCCCAACCGCCAATATCGGCAATCCATATTGGCTGTGTCCAATGCCAAAGCGTTACAAACGGCTCAATACCTCTCGCGCGAAGCGCCTTTATCACATTTCTATAATGCTCAATCTCTTTCTCGTTAAATTTTCCTTCTTCCGGCTCAATCCGCGACCATTCAATGGAAAATCGGTGAGCGTTGTGGCCCAGGGATTTGACAATATCAAAATCTTCTTCGTATCTATTGTAATGGTCGCAAGCTCGGCCGGAAATATAGTTTTGCGGATTTTGCGCTTCTATTTTTATTTTTGTCCAATTTGAGAGATAGCCAAATCTGCCTTCCGCTTCGCGAGCTAAACGCTTCGCATTCTCTTTTTCCCACTCTGACCAATCATTATGATTCCCGCCTTCAACTTGATGAGCTGAAGTTGCAGACCCCCAATAAAAATTTTTTGGAAATTGAAAATTCACTCTATTTTATTTTTTCTTTATTCTCACATTCTTGAGAATGTGAGAATAAAGAAAATACTATCTAGAATTATTTTTTAGGAAAGTTGATTTAAATAGTTTATAATAAATTAAGTGATTAGTCATCCGCTATTTTTTTAATTGCTAATTTATGGACTTAAAATTTTTAAACGCTTTTAATATTGCCGTGCCGGGAGCATGGTCAAGTTTTGAAAAATTAAACAATTATTTTGGCAATTTTGAAAAGGCCTGGGATGCAAACGAAGCGAAATTAAAAAACGCACTACTTGAAAAAGAAACATTGGAGCAAATAATAGAAATGCGGAGCAAAATAAACCCCGAAAAAGAATGGCAAAAATTGGAAAATGAAAATATTCTAATGATTGATAAAAATAACGTTAAATATCCGGCGATTTTAAAACAAATTCCCCAGCCGCCTCACGCGCTATATATAAGAGGAATACTGCCGCAATCAGATGAACTCTGCATTGGAGTAGTAGGATCTCGCAAATGTACATCTTATGGAAAACAAAGCTGTGAAAAAATCATTTCAGGACTCTTCAATTACAATATAATCATTGTTTCCGGCCTTGCGCTCGGCATTGATTCCATCGCCCATCAATCAGCGCTTGATAATGGCATAAAAACTATCGCCATACTCGGCACGGGAATAGATAATAAAACGATTTATCCGGCGCAAAACTTGAATCTCGCGAAAAATATCTTAAAAAATAATGGGGCTTTAATTTCCGAATTCGCTCCCCAAACGCCGGCAATGCCATATCATTTTCCAATGCGCAACCGCATAATATCCGGACTATCTAAAGGCGTTTTAGTAGTGGAAGCCGGAGAAAAAAGCGGTTCGCTCATCACGGCGACTTGCGCGCTCGAACAAAATCGCGAAGTTTTTGCCATGCCCGGACAAATTTTTTCCGAGAATTCCTCGGGAACAAACAATCTGATAAAGCAAGGGGCAAAAATCGTCACCTCTGCAAAAGATATTTTAGAAGAATTAAATATCGAAATAAATGATGAAAATAATAAAGTCTCAACAAAAAAGAATTTTTCCGAAGAAGAAAGTAAAATTTTAAATCTGCTTTCACGAGAACCTTGCGAACTTGACGAACTGTTAAAATCTGCTAACATCCCCGCCAACCGTTTTAATTCAATTTTGACAATGCTGGAAATAAAAGGAATAATTAGAAGTCAAAATGGAAAGGTATTTAAAATAAAATAAAAAACCAACTATGAAATATCAAAATGACAAATCAAAATTTAAAAATAAAATTGTTAATTCCTAAATTTTTGATATTTAACTTGTCATTTTAATTTTTTATTTTTAATATTTAATTTTCATATGAAGCTGGTCATCGTCGAGTCGCCGACGAAAACAAAAACAATATCAAAATATCTCAAAGGCGATTATGTCGTTCGCGCAAGCGTGGGACATATCCGCGATTTACCAAAAAGCAACAAAAAAGCGATTGATATTCCCGGGGGATTTATTCCGCATTATGAAATCTCTAGGGGAAAAGAAAAAGTGGTAGCGGAATTGAGGGAACTATCAAAAGAAGCTGATGAAGTAATACTCGCTACTGATCCTGACCGTGAAGGCGAAGCCATTTCTTGGCACATCGTTCAAGCCTGTGGCTTGAACGAGCTAAAAACTAAAAACTCAAAACTAAAAACTATTAAACGCATAGTCTTTCACGAGATTACCGAGAGCGCTATCAAAGAAGCGATAAAACATCCTCGCGACATCGACGCCAACCTTGTAAAAGCCCAAGAAGCGCGCCGAGTGCTGGACCGGCTCGTTGGTTATGATTTAAGCGGCCTAATCTGGAAAAAGGTGCGCTACGGACTATCAGCTGGCCGTGTCCAATCTCCGGCTCTACGTATAATAATGGAGCGCGAAAGAGAAATCCGCGCTTTTGTACCGGAAAATTATTGGGTGCTAACAGGAGAATTTGAAACAGAAAAAAAAGATAAAATTACATTAACCTGCGGAGAAGAGCCGAAAAATGAAAAAGAAACAAACCGCATCCTGGAAATTGCGCGCAAAAATCCATGGAAAGTCGTAGAGATAAAACAAAACGAAACAAAACGATCTCCTCGCGCGCCATTTACCACCTCTACGCTCCAGCAAACAGCAAGCTCACGGCTTGGATTTTCTCCTTCTCGCACAATGGGTGTGGCGCAAAAACTTTACGAACAAGGTCTTATCACCTATATGAGAACAGATAGTGTAAATATGAGTAAAGAAGCACTCCCGCAAATTTACACAACAATAGAAAAACTTTACGGCAAAGAATATCTTTCTCCGCGAACTTATACTTCCAAAAGTAAAAGCGCTCAAGAAGCGCATGAAGCGGTGCGCCCGACTAATGTCGCCTTGAAAACCGCCGGGGGCAATGACGAACAAAAAAACCTCTATCGCCTCATTTGGGAGCGCGCCATTTCCTCTCAGATGGCAGATGCAAAGATGATGAAAACAAAAGTATCGGCGAATATAATTCAACAAACAACCGACAACAAACAACCGACGACTATTCCAAATTTTTCAGTCATTGGTAGTGTGACTGTTTTTGACGGCTGGCTTGCGGCAGACACAGACGCTCAAGGTGAAGAAATCCAAATCCCCAAAATTTCAGAAAATGAATCGCTAAAATTATTAAACATTGACAGTCAAGACAAACAAACGGAACCGCCGGGAAGATATACAGAAGCGGGTCTAGTCAAGGAATTAGAAAAACGCGAAATCGGAAGACCAAGCACATATGCCTCCATCATAAAAACAATTAATGATCGCGGCTATGTAGTAAAAGAAGGCAAAACCTTGCATCCGACAGATACCGGAGAAGTGGTTAGTGATTTTCTTGAAAATAATTTTGCCGAATATATCAGCGATTCTTTTACCGCGGAAATGGAAAATAAACTGGATGAAATCGCCGAGGGCAAAAGAGAATATGAAAAAATGCTCAAAGATTTCTATGGCCCTTTTTCCAAAGAAATAAAAATAAAAGACAAAACAACAGAGAAACTGACAAATCTCGGAGAAGCGGACGCAAAATTCAAATGCCCTATCTGTAGCGGCCCGATGGTTATCAAACTTTCTAAAAATGGCAAATTTTTAAGTTGCAAAAAGTTCCCTGATTGCATGGGCGCAAGAAAAATGGATGGAACGGAAATGGAAGGGCCAAAAGAAACCGGGGAAATCTGTCCGGAATGCAAAACCGGCAAATTGATTGAACGTGAAGGAAAATTCGGAAAATTCATCTCTTGTAATAATTATCCTAAATGTAAATTCATCAAAACCAGTCCGGAAGAAGAAGCAAAGAAAAAAACCGGAGTAAAATGTCCTGAATGCATATCGCGATCCAAAACTACGAATGCATCCGAATCTACAAACAATGAAAATGTTGGAGAAATTGTTGAGCGCCGAGGAAGATTTGGATTATTTTATTCCTGCTCTAATTACCCCAAATGCAAATTCGCTATCAAAGCGCGTCCTACCGGCAAAGTCTGCGACTTCTGCGGGTCATTGATGATGGAAGGGACCAAAACCATACCGGAGAGATGCTCAAATAAGGCATGTAAAAATCATAATCCGCATAAGCTAAAATAGAATTACAGAAAAATAAAGAATCAAGCGAAGACGAAACAAAAACTCCCTTTTTGCGGGAGTTTTTTATTTTTGGTCGTGGCGACTGATCGTAAACCAGCTTTTTCTGGTTATAGCCAGAAGAGGACTTCCTCCCCGCCACGGTATTTTTTAATTTCCTTTTATGGATTTTTCTTTTATCTTGTCTGTGCCATGTCCGCAAAACGGGCATATATCAGGGAAAGAACTATCACTCGTTTCCCAAATTTCCTCACAATGCATACAAAGAAATTGTCTGATGATGATTTCGTCTGTCTGTGCCATGTCACACACCCCCTAGACACTGCATAAAGATACTAAATAATTATAAAAAAAATCTATAACATCAAATTCGAAATCGTGCGAAGAAGAAATATTCTCGAATTGAATATCCGCCTTAGCGCCAATATCAGAAATTAAAGTCTCATTAATGGCTTCTTCTTCTTTTAAAAATTGCTTGAAAGTTTTCTCGTTTTCTCCGGGTTTTTCTTTACGATCTTTCATCCTTTCAAAGCGTATTTTAGTATCGGCAGTGATGTAAATAAGCATATTGCGCGGAAATAGCTTTAACATCTCCACGTCACTCTTCCATCTTATGCTGTCAAGAATAATAATATCGCTTTTATCTTCTGAGGCCCTTGTAAAAACCGCTTTGCTTAAAATGCCGTCACCATAAGAATTGTTCATAATAACAGCTAATCTTTGGAGATTTTCTCTTGTGCTTTCAATGCCCCATAAACGCAAAGTCTCCATTAAAATATCGGAAAATCCTATGCAACCGACTGAGCGACCATTGCTAACGGCAATCTCTCTTAGAAAATTTTTAAAAGTGCTTTTTCCAGTTCCGCATTTTCCGACCAGTCCGATTACAAATGGCATATCACCACCTCCGAAATTTATATAAATCAAAATTAATAAAATAAACGCCATTTGTCAAATCCCGACTGGCAAATCTTGTCTTTTTAGTATATAAAATAACTATTATGGAATTAAACGAATTTCTCAAACAAATCAGTTCGCTGTCAGGCGATGACCCACAGGCGGTTGATATTTGCCGACGCGCATGGGAGTTTGCGCAAATGGCCCATAACGGCCAAAAGAGAGCATCCGGAGAACCCTATTTTAATCATTGTGTAAAAACTGCGGAAACTTTGATAAAAATGAAGTTAGATGCCAAAACAATTGTCGCGGGCCTACTTCACGATGTAGCCGAAGATACGAAATTTACGCTCCAAGACATTAAAAAAAATTTTGGCGCCGAGATAGCATCTTTAGTGGAGGGAGCTACCAAACTCGGAAAAATCAAATATCGAGGCGACCAACAAAGAGCGGAAAATCTTAGAAAAATGTTTTTGGCTATGGCTAAAGATATTAGAGTAGTTTTAATCAAATTGGCAGACCGCCTGCACAATATGCAAACCCTGCAATATGTAAAACCGGAAAAGCAAAAACGCATCGCCTTGGAAACCATGGAGATTTATGCTCCGCTGGCACACCGTCTTGGGATTGGAGAAATAAAAGGCCAGCTCGAAGATCTTACCTTCCAATATCTTCAACCAGATCAATATAAATGGCTAATTGAGAATATTGCAGAACAATATCAAGAAAGAGAAAAATATGTAGAAAAAATAAAACCTGTCATTTTACAGGAATTAAGCAAAGAAAACATCAATGCCATCAAGATAGATGCGCGCGCCAAACATTATTGGAGTTTATATCAAAAACTTCAGAAATATGATATGAATTTTGAGAAAATTCATGACTTAATAGCATTGCGAATCGTAGTTAATACTATTGAAGAATGCTACGGCGCTCTCGGAGTTTTGCATAAACTTTGGAGGCCATTGCCGGGAAAAATAAAAGATTACATCGCATTGCCCAAGCCCAACGGCTATCAAAGTTTGCATACCACGATTTTCTGCGTTGACGGTAAAATAACGGAATTTCAAATCCGAACCGCTAAAATGCACGATGAAGCAGAATTAGGTATTGCCGCGCACTGGCTCTATAGTGAAAAGGGTAAGCCAAAGACCGGCGTAAAATTAAATGAGCAAAAATTCTCTTGGGTTTCCCAGCTTCGCGATTGGCAAAAAAAAGTATCCGGATCTCAGGAATTTCTGGAAAATTTGAAAATTGATTTTTTCAATGACCGTATTTTTGCTTTAACGCCGAAAGGCGATGCTATTGATCTGCCAAAAGGCGCAACACCGATTGACTTTGCCTATCACATCCATTCCGATATTGGCGACCATTGCTCCGGCGCAAAAGTAAATGAAAAAATGGTGCCATTATCTCATACTTTGCAAAATGGCGATGTGGTGGAGATTTTAATACAGAAGAAACACAAACCCTCGCGCGCCTGGTTGGAATTTGTCAAAACCAGCATCGCCCAAAACAGAATCAGGCATTCACTTAAAAAAGAATTTGGGGTAGAAATTGCGCCAATAAAAAAACAGTCCGCGGGCTATCATGTAGAGATGAAAATCTCTTGCCAAGACAGAGTGGGACTAGTGAAAGATGTCTCCGAAGAAATCCAGAAACTAAAAATAAATATTGAATCATTAAATACCGTGGCTAATCACAAGCATGATCCGGCAATAATAACGATTACCTCAACAATTAAAGAGCGAAATCTAATAGAGAAACTAGCGACAAAATTAAAGCAAATAAAAAATGTGTATGAGGTAAATTACAAGATATCCTCCAAAGATTAAATTTCCGAGTTTATATTTTTGTAAATTTTATTGACGATATTTTCCAGGTCGCTTGACTGATAATATTCAATTATTATCCTTCCTCCCTTAGCTCTTGGCTGAACCGAGACTTTCGCGCCCACGGCGTCTTCAATCTGGGAAACCATAAATTTCATATTAGGATCAATTTCAATAATTTTTTTCACTCTCGCCAAGGCTGTTCTTGCGATATTTTCCACTTCGCGTACATTGAGTCCCATATTTAAAATCCTATAAAACAAATCCATCTGACCCCTTTGGTCTTTGACCATTAAAATTGCGCGCGCATGGCCTTCATTAATTTTCCCGCTGGAAATCGCATCTTTAATTTCTTGGGATAGATTCAAAAGACGCAATAAATTCGCTACTGCTTCACGGCTTTTCCCAACGCGAGCCGCCACTTCTTGTTGAGTCAGATTATATTCCTCTATCAACTTCTGATATGCTACGGCTCTTTCAATCGCATTCAAATCGCTCCTTTGGACATTTTCAATTATAGCCAGTTCCAAATTTTCTTTTGGCGTTGTTTTTCTGATGATCACGGGGACCTGAAAAAGTCCAGATAATTTCGCAGCCCGCAAACGGCGCTCGCCGGCAATCAATTGATAACTGACTTCAATGCCACTTGAACTTATTTTTTCCAGCTTAGACACGACTAGCGGCTGCAGAATTCCATGTTCGCGGATGGAATCGGATAAATTCCTGAGCTGATCTTCATTAAATTCTTTTCTGGGTTGCTCCGGATTGGGATTGATTTTCTCTATTTCAATATAAAAAACAGCATCGCCATTTTTCGCATCGGAAAAATTATCCCGAAAAACTTCGTTCGTTGAATTATCTTTTTTGGAAATTAGAGCTCCAAGGCCCCTTCCTAAACCGTGATACTTCATTCGCTTACGCGAACACTTAACATTTAACTTTTAACTGAATTCATTATTTGTTAACTGTTAACTGTTAACTGTTAACTGTTGTGTTGCCTCGTTTTCCCAACAATACAGACAATATAAACAATGTCACTATTATAATCCATGACACAATACATGCAGGACACCAAACGTGAATAACAAATGCGCTTAAATATATAAAATAAAAAACCGAGAGCAGTGACAGCAGGGTCAATGGCAATAAAAATTTATGCATGTTTTTACCCTCTCTATTCCAGGCAGCGCAGGTAAATATCAGCCCAAATCCAATCATGCCAAATAGCGCGATTGGAACTCCTAAAATATCCGAGTATCCGCTTTTCGCTACTTGATAACAATTAAATGCTTCGTTTATATTGCAAAAATCAGAGGGGACTCCAAAATAATACTCATATAAAGAGTAGCTGGCGACAATAATGCCTATGAACGACAATATTTTTATTAGTTTTAATACTTTTTCTTTGGACATTAGAATTGTTCTAATTATTCTGAATAAAATTTTTAATGTCTTAATTCTAAAACACTAAAAATTTAGATTTAAAATTATAAAATTATTTATACCTGCATCCCGTCTTTTCCGCCAGACGATCAAATGTGACTTCACCTTCAATTCTTTGGTTATCGGAAAAAATCCACGTCGGATATCCGGAAATATCCGCATCGGTACAGGCTTGCATTTGTTTTCTGGAATTTGACGGGTCAGCGCATTCAATATAATTGATGAATTTAAATGATGTACCGAAAAGCTTTTTCTGATTCTGACAATGAGAACACCAATCGGCACCATACATCTTAACGTTTTTATCAGATAAGCATTGCGCAAAAGAATCCAACGGACTAGAGATGTTGGCAATGGGTAATTCGTTATTTTTTTTCATAATAACAAATCCCGCGATCCATATAATCGCAATGCCAATAGCTACCCAAACTGAAATAATGATAACTTTATTGAACATTTTTATATGCGATACTAATCTACTAATACATGCGAATGTAACGAATAATACTAATATTTCTTTAAGCTATTGGTATTATTGGTATCATTCGTACTAATTCGTATATTTGTATTGTATTAATCATTCTTCCTAAATACATTCTGCTCTTTGCACCAAAATCTGATAGCTTTGAATTTCGGTAAAATGGTCGCAAAATACTGCAGAAATGTCAATTGTTTTAAGCACCAGGCCATAAATCCCACCAAATGAACTTTCCCAAGATCGGCAATTCCGAATTTTTTGCCAAGAGGGATTATAAACCTTACGCCTTTGTGCTTATATTTTTCCAATGGCCTGCCGGCAATTAGATTTAAGATATTTTTTGCCGCAAGCGCGCCTTGATTAATCGCTGTTTGAACCATCGCTGGAGCCGCCATTTGTGATTCTGGATCAAAGCACCAGGTATTATCACCGATTGCAAAAACATTGGAGTGCGGATGCGCCTGTAAAGACATATCCACAACCGCCTTGCAAGTTTTATCCATTTCAAGACCTGCTATTTGGGTTAGAATGCTATTTGCCTTAATGCCCGCTGTCCAAATCAAAACATCAAAAGGCACCTTCTCTCCTCCTTCAAATAAAACTTCGTGATCAATAACATCTATAATCTTTTTAGAAATAAGCACCTTTATTCCCAAATCATCCAATCTTTTTTGCGCGATGTTGATAATCCATGGAGCAGCTCTGCCCAAAACATTGGGTGACGCCTCGATTATCGTAAGTATTGCCTTATTTTTTAAATGTTTGTGTTTTTTCGCTAATTTTTTGATATCACCCGCAAGTTCCGCCGCAAGCTCGGATCCCGCCACACCTCCGCCACCGATTACTATCTTTATTAGCTCGTCCGGCTTAGCATTATAAAAAAGCTCGTCAATAGCGCTTTTAATATTCAGAGCATCTTCAACCGACTTTAATGGATAAGATTTTTCCGCCAAATGCGGAATGCCGAAATAATTTGTCTCAGACCCCAAAGCAAGCACAAGATAATCAAAATTCATCACTTCTCCGGATGTAAAAGATACGCTCTTTGCGTTAACATCAACACTCTTGACCTCTGCCTGCATAAATTTGATATTTCTATTTTGGAAAATTTCTCCAAATGGCACCGCGGCGCTTCTTTTTATCTTTTGGAAATTAAATCTCTGCTCTCGGAAATTATCGCCGATGTAAAAAGCGCTAGCCACCTCATAAAGAGCCGGCTGAAAAGTATGATAATTATTTTTATCTACAATGATAATCTCTAAATCTTTTGAATTTTTTTCTAAATCCAAAGCGCACCGCACGCCCCCGAATCCCGCGCCAAGAATCAATACTTTAGACATAGTTTATTGGTGAATTTTTAATTTCAAATTTTTAATTTTTAAATAATTTTGAATGGCTAAATGTTTAAAACATTAAAAAATAAGGCACTATTTAAAAATTTAAACTTAAAAAATTATAAAATTTCATAATTTATGTTATCATAATTTTAATGCAAAAACAATTGGAAATTCTGAGAAAATTTTTTGATAAATATTTTTTCATCGCTTTTTTAGGCTATTTTCTGTTTGTGGCCGTATTTGCCATCACCGCCAAACTGACGTCGGAAATAAAATATTTAGTGAAACTCGACGTGATCGTTCAAAATCTCATTATTGGCCTAAGAACTGATTCTTTGACCAAGGCGCTCAATATCTTCACTGACCTTGGCGATACAAAATTAATGATTTTCCTGACCATAGCCGCAGTTGCGCTACTTTTCCTGAAAAAGCACTACACTTATTCCATCGGCATCGCGCTATCAATCGGGATTGCGGAAATTGTTTCTTTCGTGCTAAAAAATGCCGTCAATAGGCATAGACCGCCGGAATTCATAAATCTAGTCCACGAAAGCACTGCCAGTTTCCCCTCTGGCCATACCACAGCGGCCATATCTTTTTACGGATTTTTGATTTATTTCTTTTACAAAAATATAAAAAATAAAATTTGGCGCAATGTCTTAATCTTGATTTGCGGAATTATAATTTTACTTGCCGGATTCGCCAGAATCTATCTTGGCGCCCATTGGCCAAGTGATGTCATCGCAAGCTATATCTTGGGAGGAGTATGGCTTTGGATTATTATTTCTATTATTAAAAAAATAAATTATTAAATATCTCGCTTAAGCAATTTAGAAAAACTTAAATTGATAGACGGCTAAATAAATCTGCTCAAAAAAAGAAAACTACCATATGGCACTGCGCATATAACAATCACAAACAATGGCAACCCGGAATTTGGCGTAAAATTGCACAGAAAATAATAGGGTGGATTGACAGTGCGCTAGAACAAGTTTAAATTACTATTTATAAACGCGGACGTCGTATAGCGGCTATTACTTTAGGTTTCCAACCTAATAACAGGGGTTCGATTCCCCTCGTCCGCTCCATTCTTCGCCGCAGGAGAAGAATGGTCCTTCGTAGCTTAATGCGAAGAAGGACTATTAAAATCTTATTTGAATATCGCGGCAGGCTTCGAATGGCTACGCCTATTTTTATGTATTTTGTTTATATTCTAAGAAGCATCGGGCTCCCAAAACAAATATATACGGGCTCAACAGAAAATTTAAAACAGAGAATAAAATCCCATAACGAAGGGTCTAATAAGCATACGAGCAAATTTAGACCGTGGAAAATTATTTGGTTTTGCGCATTCCCCATTAAAAAACAAGCTGAAGAATTTGAAAAATATTTAAAAAGTTCTTCTGGAATTGCATTTAAAAGAAAGAGGTTAATTAATAATTAAAATTCTTCACTAATAAAATTTAAATTTGGACCATTTATCTTCTTTATTTTCATCTAACCCCCCCCTGTTTTCCTTTTCAAGCTCTCCATCTCTTCTTTTAGTTCAACCATCCGCAACTCTCTTCCTATTGTCAATTTTTTGAATCTCTCAAGTTCATTAATCCGTTCTTGAAGCTCTATTGTTTTTTCATGTACCCGTAATTCCAATGTTGCCCTAATTTCCTCCAATTCTTTTGTGCGTTCTTTTATTTTCCCCTCCAACGATAAATTCAATTTTTCTAATTCCTGAGATGATTTTTTAATTTTTTCATTAAATTCATTGAGCTCTATTTGCGAATGCTCAATATTATCAAGCATTGAATTAAAAGTTTGAGCTAAATCTCCAACCTCATCTCTTGATTCAATGCGCGTTCTTACGCTGAAATTTCCCTCCTTAACTTTATTTGCTGTATCATTAATTTTCAAAATATTCCTTAAAAAAATCCGCCCAAACAGAAGGATGACAATAATGCTCACAATCCATAATAAAACAGCTACTAATATAGTGTTGTTCCTTTCTTTGACCAGCGGAGCAAAAATTTCATCAGTCCCGATTTCCGTCAATAAAACAACATCGTAATCAACCAAGCACATAGAGGCGACTTGGACTTCCCCACCAAGATAGCCGACATAATCGCCATTATATTCCCTCCTGTCATTGAAACACGCTTGCGTTGCCGGATTATCAATTTTTTTATTTAAAACTGAGTCCTTGATAAATCGGGATGGAGTAATCATAAATCCATTTTTATTAACTAAAAACATCTCTGCGGTTTTTTGATTTAAAATGAACTCCTGACCGGATAAAGCGCCCAAATCTATCTGAAAAGAGCCCCCCACTATTTTATTTATGCTATCAGCGGAGAAATGCAAGAGTAAAAAGCCAACCGTCGTTTCATTGTCAGCTGATTTAATTGGAGTTAAAGAATGGAAAACCGGATATTCAGGATGAATGCCGCCGGCTATTTCGCTTTCCTGCTCTATCATAATCTGAGAAATCATCGTCTCGCCGTATTTTAACGCCATCAATTCCTCTTTACTTTTGCCTTCTTTGTGTTCCTGTTCTTCAACGCCAACACGCTTCTCGTCGGACGACGCTATCGTCTTCATGTCGGTATTTAAAATATCCGCAACAACCACCAATGGATCGAGAGATACTTTATTTTTTAAAAGATGCCTCCGGATTGCTCTGGCAAAATCCTGATTGCCGGTTCTTGCCAGCTCTTCTGTTTGTTGACGAATAAATCCATCAGAGGACCAATCAGCGGATTGTGCCTTTATTTTTTCAAAAAATATAAGTATCTGACCCTCGGTTCCTTCGGCAATCGCCGTTAAATCGCGTTTTATCTGATTCTCTAAAACATCCTTAGATTCAATGAAAGAATAAACCACAACAAAAGATATAATTATAAAAATAATGACGGAAAAAAACAGGACTAATTTGTAAATCAATGAAATTCTCTTCATAATTTATAATGAAAATTATTGGAGTTATCGGGGGATTGTATTTATTACTATTTTAACAGATTTTTCTTCTTACATAAATAGGGGTGTAATTTGCATCGGCTCTTCCTTATTGTTGACCGCGTCCAAACAACGCGCTTGATAAAATAGTATATCCTACCCCAGAATGCCCTGATTCCGATTCCATTAAATCAATACTCTGGGCTTTAAATCTAATTGTGCTTTCAATTTTCAATTTATCAATTCCAGTTTTCAGCGCGCCAAGTATCTGCTCATCAAGATTGCGGAATCGAGCCAGATTGATATGCATGTTATACGCGCGAAGTTCCTGCCTGAATCTTACGCCTTCGTCAATCAACGAATTTTCCAATCTATCTTTAATGTGACTGATAATTTCTGATGATTCTTTTGATCCTGCCAACCAAACCATGCGCGGTTTTTTTCCGGTTGGAGCCAAAATTATTTTTTCAAATTCAATTTCCGGACATTCAAATTCTTCGGCAACCTCTTTTATTGATCTTAAAATTTTATCTATCGCCTCGTCTGGCTGTAAACCCAAAAAGGAAATAGTCAAATGCCAATTCTCCGCGGAAATCCATCTTAAATCCTCACCCCCCACAGCCGCCGTCAGATCACGCGCCACGTCATCTATTTTCTGATTTATTTTTTCGGGTAAATTGATTGCGACAAAAAGACGCTTTTTATTCATATAATTACTTTATTTATTTCTATAAATAAAAATTAGAGCTAAGACTAGCCATGCGCCGATCGTACCCAATAAAAAACTTGTTATAATCGGCCAATCATTAATATAAATGCCATAAATCATCCAAATCGGCATTCCCAAAGACAAAATTGCATACATTGGCAAAGAAATGTCATGAGCCAATTTTGTTTTGGCAATACGCCAGGCCTGGAAATAATAGCCTGCAGGCATTAAAAATCCCATTATTAAAGCTAAAATTTCAATAATTTTCATGGAATATAAATTAAATATAAAATAAGAACCTCGGATCAAGAACTGTATTCATTAAATTCATTATATAAAATATCCGACAATACTTTACTTTTTGGTTTCGTTTTGCCCGGGTAACGCCACGCGGAAATAATTTTTCTCTTATTTTTTTCATCCTGAACCATTACCCAAATTTCATAAGGGTTTTTTCTACTTCCGGCAGGTTGCATCAATGCTATGGTATCTGGAGCAACACCCTCTTCCGCGCGCTTTGGAGATCTTAAAATTCTTTTAATCTGCGATTCGGACAATTTATAAAAATACATCTTGCCCTTAGAGTGCTTGGTCCAAAATATATTTTTTGATTTCTGAATTTCCATATAATCATTCTAATTCAAATAACGCAAGCAAACAATTAAAACTCCCGCCAATCCATGCATGGATTGGCGGGAGTTTTAATTAGTCGGGGTGCCGGGATTCGAACCCGGAGTCATCTGTTCCCAAAACAGACATGTTAGCCGTTACACTACACCCCGATGAAATATTATTATAACAAATTATTTCTTATCCACTCCCTTCCTTTGCCAAATTTTAACATTTTTTCTCTTTTCATTGCTTCTGCTCTAGTAGCAAATTTTTCACTATAAATTAATCCAAAAGGACCCTTATTCTTCGTATATTTTTCCGTATTATTATTGTGCCTTTTTATCCTATCATCTAAATTATTGGTTTGACCAATATAAATATTATTTTTTAAATTTTTAATAATATAAACGAAATAAGCCATAACAATAACTATGAGTCACCCGCCTAAGGCGGACATGTTAGCCGTTACACTACACCCCGATTAAATCATATTTTAAAGCTTAAAACTTATATCTTGAAGCTTAAAATTTAGGTTTCAAGTTTCATGTTCCATGTTTCAAATTTCAAGTTTCATTTTCCATGCTACATGATTGTGATATAATTTCAATATGAGCTTAAGCTTATTTAAACAATGCAAGCAATATAATGTGCCGTTACTCCAATGTCCGAGCTTTTTATTCGTTGTGATGGGATTGATAAATATCACTTCCATATTCACGGTATTTTTCATAGCTCAAAGATACACCGAAGAACCGGAGCTTGTTGTGGGAATTGTAATCGGCGTTTCGTTGGTAATTTTCATCATCAGCTATGTCATTGTTGGAACATTTACTCAGCTTGCCGAGACAAACCGAATGAAGACGGAATTTTTAAATATCGTATCGCATCAAATTCTCACCCCCTTAACCTCTGAAAAGTGGCTAGTTAATTTATTGCTCGGCCAAAAATTAGGAGCGTTAAACAATGAACAAAAAGAATATCTGGAACTTTTGAAATCAAGCAACACCAAATCCGTGCAACTTGTAAACGCGCTTCTCAATGTTTCTAGAATAGAATCAAATAAAATGGTTTTTGAAAAAAAACCGATAGATTTAAAACAGTTGGCGCAAGAAGTCGTAAGTGACGAAAAACCTGCCATTGAAGCGTCAAAAATCTTCTTGCAAATTCTCGACCAAACAAATGGAAAAAACCAAGTCATTGGAGATGCCATGAAAATTAAGCTCGTAGCACAAAATTTTATCAGCAATGCAATAAAATACACTAAAGAAAACGGGCAAATTATGGTAATATTAAAAGGGGATGGTGGATTTTTAAAGTTTTCCGTTATTGATAATGGTGTCGGAATCCCCTCAGAGGAAAAACCGTTTATCTTCCAAAAATTTTTCCGGTCTAGTAATGTGATGAGATTTCAAACCTTGGGATCAGGCCTTGGTCTTTACGTATCCAAATACATAATTGACATGCTGGGAGGAAAAATCGGATTTGAATCAGAAGAAAATAAAGGCAGTGATTTTTGGTTTACATTACCAATAGCAAAATTGTAGACACGGCTACCCCGCACAAATTCTAAATAATTTTTAATTTTTTACAAAATATAAGTTTATTAATTTAAAAAATTTGCGCGGGGTGCTCATAATTCTAAACTGAATTTTATGCGCTTCGCTTCAAAATTCAGATAATTATGGCAAAAATTTTATTTATTGAAGACGAAGAAGCATTGCAAAAATCCCTGGCTAAAGCGCTTGAAATGGAGGGATTTAATGTTATCGGCGCTTATGACGGTCAAGCAGGAATAGATGCCGCTATCAAAGAGAAACCGGACCTGATACTCCTTGATTTGATTTTGCCGAAAATTGACGGATTTGAAGTTCTAAAACGCCTCAAAAGTTCTCCGGAAACCAAAGATATCCGAATTATTATCCTAACCAACCTGGAGCAAACGCAAAGCGTTGAAAAAATAATAGAATACGGGCCACTCAACTATTTGGTGAAGGCCAACTACAATCTAGATGAAATCGTAGCAAAAATAAGGGAAGTGTTGAAATAAGGGCTTCATCCAAAATTTGGAACCTAAAAGACAAACAAATTTTAGATACGAAACCTTTCCCTGTTAAATCCTGCTTCGCAGGAATTTTGCAAGGCAAAATTATTTAACAGGGTGCTCAGTGTTGTAGCTAAATTTATCACGCTACGCTTGAGCTCCGCTTAATAAATTTAGACAACATTGGCATGCACGTCGAACCCAACCAACTAAAATCTTTTGCCATTGAAGCCGGCCTCTTGACTGAAGAGTTGTTTAACGAAGTCCAAAAAAAATCTCAGGATCAAAATAAAAAAATTGAGGATATCTTGGTATCAGAAAATTACATAAAGGAAAATCAGCTCGTCCAGCTAAAAGCTTATATTCTGGGCATTCCTTTTATAAACTTGGAAAAAACCGATGTTGCGCCGGAAATTTTAAGCATTATACCCGAACCGATTGCCAATAAATACAATATAGTCGCCTACAAAAAGAAAGGTAACGAGCTAGAAATCGCGATGCTTGACCCCGAAGATTTGCAAACTATTGAATTTATTAAAAAAAAGGCAAATCTTAAAATTTTACCTCGCCTGACAGATTCCCAAAGCATTAAGCATCTTTTAAAACAATATCAAAAAAGTCTGGAAGCGGAATTTGGCGAGTTGATTAAAAAAGAATCTGCAAAGATAAAAGTAATCGGAGAAGAAGCGGGCGCAGAAGAAGTCAAGGAAGATTTGGCAAAATTAGCGGAAGATTTGCCCGTGATTCGCATTGTGGATACCCTACTCAAACATGCAATACTGCAAACTGCTTCCGACATTCACATAGAACCCACCGAAAAAGATGTTGTTGTTAGATATAGAATTGACGGTATTTTGCACGACACCATGATATTGCCCAAACAACTGGCCGCCGGCATAGTAGCCCGCATTAAAGTACTTTCCAATTTAAAACTGGATGAGCATCGCCTACCGCAAGACGGCAGATTCAAAACAGAAACCGAAGAATATAAATTTTCTTTCCGCATTTCCATTTTACCGGTCTATGATGGAGAAAAAATAGTCATACGCCTCTTGAAGGAAAGTTCCAAAACTTTTAGTCTTGAGGAGCTTGGTTTTTACGGTGAAACCCTGGAACGCATCCAAAAAGCGATCAAAAAACCGATGGGTATGATACTCGTGACTGGTCCGACAGGATCGGGAAAAACCAGCACCCTTTACACCGTGCTTGGCATGCTCAACACCCCAAACGTCAACATATCAACCATTGAAGATCCCATTGAATACAGAATGCCACGCGTAAACCAAACGCAAGTCAACGCAAAAATAGGAATGACTTTTTCCGCCGGACTAAGATCGCTTTTGAGACAAGACCCGAATATCATTATGGTAGGCGAAATCCGCGATGATGAAACTGCATCGCTTGCCGTGAATGCCGCCCTCACCGGCCACTTAGTGCTCTCTACCCTCCATACTAATTCCGCTGCCGGAGCATTGCCTCGTTTAATTGATATGGGCATTGAACCGTTTTTAATCGCCTCCACAGTAAACATTATCACAGCACAACGCTTGGTCAGGCGGCTTTGTCCAGAAAAAGAAAAATACAATCTCACCAAAGAACAAATTAAAACCCTTGGCGCAGAATATGATTTGGACAGAATTTTAGAGATTTTCAAAAAGGAGGGCTTTGCGAAAGAAAAAGACACATGGGAAACGATTCCTTTTTATAAAGCAAAGCCGTCAAAAGATTGCCCCGACGGATACAAAAGTAGAGTAAGCATCCAAGAAGTTCTGCTAGTCAGTGAAACAATTAAACATTTAATCGTAAAGAAGGCGTCTTTTGGAGATATAGACAAGCAAGCAAAAATAGAAGGAATGTATTCAATGTTAGAAGACGGATTCATGAAGGTCGCGCAAGGAGTGACATCAATAGAGGAAATTTTAAGAGTAACCAAAGAGTAAATTCTGGCGGACTTGTGAGTTTGGCGATTTGGCTTTTGGCTATACCGCTATACCGCTAACCGCTATACCGCTAAAGTGCCTTTATACAATTACAATGCCAGAACATCCACTGGCGAAGAAAAAAAAGGACAAATGGAGGCAAGAGACGAATTTGACCTTGCCAATATCTTGCGCAAAGAAAATATATTCCTGATATACTCCAAACCGGTAACCTCAACCCAAAAAGCGCAAAATTTGAAAAATTACATTTCTAAAATACGGGGGTCTTTAAAATTCAGTCGCTCTATCCCGGTATCGGAATTAATGGTCTTTTCAAAAAATTTATCGGTTATGATAGGGGCCGGTCTTGCTCTGACGCGCGCTCTAGAAGTCTTATCCAAGCAAACCACTAACGAAATACTGAAAACAACCCTGGCAGATGTCACAGCTGAAGTTCAAAAGGGAAAAACTTTCAGTGATTCTCTTGCTATGCATCAGGGCGCCTTTTCCGATCTTTATATAAATATGGTGCGCAGCGCGGAAGCCGCCGGAAATCTAGAAGACATCTTAAAGCTTCTCGCCAAGCAATTGAAAAAAGAATACGACCTGAAAAGAAGGGTTAAGGGAGCTTTTATGTACCCTCTAGTAATACTTGTCGCCATGACCGGCATTGGCGTTTTGATGATGCTTTTTGTCGTGCCTTCCCTTGCTAAAACATTTAAAGACCTTGGCGTTCCATTGCCTCTTAGCACAAGAGTTATAATCGCCATCGCGGAATTCGGAATAAACTATTGGTACTTCTTTATAGCAATAATAAGCGGATCAATTTATTCATCGGTGCTTTTTTCAAGAACAGCTATTGGGAAAAATTTAATAGATATACTCTTCCTTAAATTGCCACTGATTGGATCTTTAACAAAAAAAATAAATTCTGCAAGATTCGCAAGAACATTAAGCTCTCTCTTGGAAGGCGGGGTGCCTATACTAAAAAGCCTTGAGATTATTTCCAAAACCATACCAAACCATTATTATAGAGATTCCCTGAAAACCGTCATCGATGAAGTGCGGAAAGGAAAAACTCTTTCAGAATCGCTGGAAAAATATCCGGAACTCTATCCGCCACTCGTCACTCAAATGATCGCTGTTGGCGAAGAGACCGGAGCGGTTTCCGATATTTTAAAGCGCCTCGCTGTATTTTTCGAAACCGAAACCACTCAAACCACAAAAAATATGGCTACCATCATTGAACCGTTCCTAATGATAATCATCGGCGTGATTGTAGGCCTATTTGCCATCTCCATGATGCAACCAATGTATTCAATTGTGGAGGGGATAAAATAATAGAGTCTAGAGGTTGGAGATTAGAGCTTAGCAGATGATCTTCAATCTTTTATTTTAAAGCAATGCTTCCAAACTCCAAACTCCAAACTCCAAACTCTTTCTCTACCGCGAAGCGGCAGAGAGGCTTCACTCTCTTGGAATTGATAATAGCGATATCAATAATGTCCGTTATCACGGTAATTACAATAATTTCCTTTGCATCTTTGCGTTCGAGGACGGATTTAAACGGCAACGCGCAAAATATAATTTCTGTTTTAAATATAGCAAGGTCGAACACCATTTCCTCGCAACAAGCCAGCCAATGGGGAACGCATTTTGAAACATCCAGCTATGCGCTATTTAGGGGAACAACATATAGCGCTGTTGACCCGGATACAAAAATATACAACCTCCCGTCAACTCTGGAAATTTCAAATATTACCCTAGATGGCGGAGGAGTAAATACGCTTTTTGACCGCATCACGGGACAAACCCAAAACTATGGGTCAATCTCTGTCAGAAAAATCAGCGAGCCGACTAATTTAATAAATATCACCATTGAAAATTCCGGCCAGGTAACCACGACAACACTAAATCAACCTCCAACGGGAACAAGATTAATTGATTCGCGTCATGTTCATTTCACTTATAATAATAACGCGCAAAATGCCACCACCTTATTATTATCTTTCCCGGATTTTCCGGCTGATAATGTATCAATATCTTTCCAGGATTATCTAACTCCGGCCAAAGATTCCTTCAATTGGGAACAAATCGTCACTGTAAACGGAACGCCAAGAACAGTAAAAATCAATTCTCATCTACTCAATAGCTCACAAACCGATTTTTCCATTCATAGAGAAAAGGAAAATAACACCGAAAGAATGTCTCTTACCCTTGATGGTGAAAATTTGATAAACTATCAGGCAAATGGCGCAGAATCCCAAGGCGCATCCGCTTGGGTGACTGCGCCAGTCAGGCAATAGCAAAAATTGCAGAACAATTTTTAATTTCCAATTTTCAATTTCTAATTTCTAAATAATTTCCAATGATTCAATTTCTAAATAAATTCTCATCAATTAAAAAGGGGGGATTAGAAAAACTCTTCAGCTTTTCTCCGCAAGCTGGCGGATCACTTTTCGCTGGCGCTCGCGCTTCGCGCGAGCGCGGTTTCGGCATTGTAGAAATTGTCGTAGCCGTAAGCATCATCTCTATCGCTTTTTTTACTATTTCGCAAATGTCTGTAATTTATTTGAAACAAACCATACAAAATAAACAATCCCTCAAAGCCGCTTACTTGACCGAGGAGGCGCTGGAGGCCGTCCGTTCAGTACGCGATCAGGGTTGGGTAGCCAACATTCAAGCGCTAACAATGGAGTCTAATTATTATCCGGTGATTTCCGGCAACAAATGGATATTAACCTCTTCTAATCCTGGCTTGCTGGAGGGCGTTTATACAAGGCAAATCATCGTGAATAATGTTTCTCGCGACGCTAGCGACAATATCGTTTCAAGCGGCGGCACTAACGACCCCGACACCAAAAAAATCACGGCAACGATATCCTGGGACGGAAAATCAACGACACTGACGACATATCTTACGAATCTGTATGATAATTAATTTATCATACAGATTCGTAATTTCCAATTTTCAATTTCTAAATAACTTCCAATGATTCAATTTCTAAATAACTTCTCATCAATTAAAAAATTCTTAAAAAGTTCTTCGCTTTTCCCTTTTCGCTTTTCTCTCTTCACTCGCGCTTCGCGCGGATTTTCCGTGATAGAGACCTTAATCTATGTCGCTATTTTGGGAGCGGTTGTTTCCACTGCTATTTATTTCTTGGCCAATACATTTAAAACCTACAGCAAAATCTACGCCCAAAAAGAAGTGGCAGTCAATATCCAGTATGCGCTGGACATGATGACAGAAGAAATCAGATTTTCTAAAAATATTTATTCGCCAACCAGCGCATTTGACCAAGATAACGGGCAAATCAGCGTTGAAACCAGCCAAAATCCTCGACGTATTTATATGAAAAAAGAAGGTCAAGATACATTGCCGCTAACATCCAACCAGGTTAAAATAAATAAATTAAAATTCACGCTTCTAAATCCCGCCAATGCTCCCGAGGGAACGCAGATATTCATAGAGGGGCACTATAATAGTTCCGGAGCCCTGCAATATCAATCTTTAATGGATTTTACGACATCAGCGATTGTGCGCTACCGCTAACAAAAAATGATAAGCATTTTTTGAATTTTCAATTTACAATTTCCAATTTTTAAATAATTTTCAATGATAAAATTTATAAAAAAAATCAAGAGCCGACTTTTAACTTTCTTCGCCAACTGGCGGATTCAACTTTCAACCCGCTTTCATGCTTCGCGCGAACACGGAGCGGCCGCTCTTATCACCGTGCTTTCCGTACTTTCTGCTTCGCTTTTACTGATAAGTTTTTTTGGTTTCTCTTTTTCCGCTTCCAAAAAAGTAGTTTCCAATAAAATCAATTCTCAAAAAATCTTTTATGCGTCTGAAGCTGGTCTTGAAGACAACATTTATCGCATTAAAAATCAAAGAAATTACACTTCCACAAACAGCTTGCCGGTCGGATCGGGCCAAAGCAATATTACAATATCATCAAACGGCAATACAAAAACAATATTTTCCGAAGGCGTGATTGGGAATACAATCAGACGCCTTCAATCCGTGGTAACTATAACAACTTCTGAAATAGCTTTTCATTATGGAGTACAAGTGGGCGCAGGCGGATTAGTTATGGGTGAAAATACAGAAATAACCGGCAATGTATATTCCAACGGTCCAATCGAAGGGGATAATGGATCCATAATAGATGGCGAGGCTATTGTCGCGACTGCCATGGCCCTGGACGATCAATGGACCACAAAAAATAATGAAACGATATTCGGGGAACAAAATACAAATCCCGATGTCTTTGATGTGGCGCAAAGCTTTACGCCCGATGCCACCGGTACATTAGCCAGAATTGATTTTTATTTAAAGAAAAACGGAACGCCCAGCGACATAACGGTGAGAATTCTGACAAATAGCGGCGCTTCGCCGTCAAAAACCGTTGTCGGCTCAACAACACTGGAAGCATCAAAAGTCACAACATCCTACGGCTGGGTGGATGCCACTTTTTCAACCATGCCGACATTAAATGCCGGCACAACTTATTGGATAATGCTGGATACGTCAGATAGTAGTAATAAATACTGGTATTGGGGAAAAGATTCAGATTTAGGCAATGAAAACGGAGTTTCCAAATACAGTAATGATTGGAATGCGGGAATCCCGGTCTGGAATACCGATAGCGGAGATTTTAATTTTAAGACCTGGTTTGGAACAGGGATTAATGGAATAGACGGTGTAATAATAAAAGGAAACGTCAAGGCCAATACAATAACAGACAGTAAAATCTGCGGAGACGCGTATTATCAAACAATTGATTCCAGCTCGCTTGATTTTGTAAATTCTCCGTCAAGCCCCTGCCCAACTCCCCGCACCAACGGCGCGGCTTATCCCGATTCGTCAGATCCTGCGGCTCAGAGCATGCCGATATCCCAAGGCAATATAACTGACTGGGAAAATGATGCCGCGGATGGAGGGACAATTTCCGGGGATTTATCCATCACAACAAATACTTCTTTGGGACCTAAAAAAATCACCGGAAATTTACTGATGACTTCAAATAATAAAACCCTGACAATTACCGGCACGGTCTATGTTCAGGGGTATATTGATGTTGATAATGGATCAGCTATAAAATGCGATGCTTCTTACGGAGTAAATTCCTGTATTATTATCACAGACGGATGGATCCATATAGCCAATAACGGGATATTTTCCGGCTCCGGCCAATCCGAAAGCTTTCTAATGATGCTTACGGCTTCCAATTGCGACGGTTCATTTTCTTCCGGCTGCACCCACCATGATGCCGCAGTTGATCTTCATAACAACGCCAATGCCGTAATTTTTTATGTGCCAAACGGGCTTTTAAATCTCCATAACGGCGTTAATGTTACTGAAGCGACTGCTTATAAACTAAGCCTGGATAACGGCGCTATCGTCACCTATGACCAGGGCCTGGCTAATGCCAATTTCTCCTCCGGTCCCGGCGCCTCCTGGCAGATAAACGACTGGAAAGAAGTGGAGTGAGTAGATTTAATTTATATGAAAAATGTCAGAATTAGAAAATTTAAATCTCTAAAACATCTTGAAAAAAACACAACAGTATAGACTAATTAACAACCACAAATGCTTCTTGGGTATGGGTTTCCCAAATATAGCCAAGCCCCATCAGATTTACATCGGAATGTGTTGGTAAGATACGAACCAGTTGGAGCAGTACAAGTTGATCGAGAATCACATTCGGCGCCCGTGGTATAAGTCTTACTGCCCCAAGTACAAGTAGCAGCGGTAGTAATACTAGCGCAACTCACAGTTCCATCTTGATTAACCACTCTTATTGCCTGACCAGAGGGGCAAGTTCCACTAACTCGCGACTGAATTGTTGAAGTACTTACATCTATTGTTCCTGTTGCCGTGATTGGATTAGGCGAGAGAGTGATTCCCCTTCCAGTTCCAGAGCTGATGGAAGTCACACCTCCTCCACCGCCACCGGCCGTGGTCTGGAGTGTGCCGTCTGGAAACATAATTCCATCTGCGCCCGCTACACCGCCGACATGAAGTTTTGCCCCCGGACTTATCGTCCCTATCCCGACATTATCTGTTGGCGTCACAACAATCGCAGGAGGCACGCCTTGTGATGGGTCTTTGCCCCTTCCGATATAAAGCTTTTTATTGTCTTCTTTTATTCCAAAATAATAATTCTGATTATTGGCGGCATTTATTACAGATATTCCCACGTCAGTGCCTTGCGCGCTTAACTTGGAAAGCGGATTCGTCGTCCCTATCCCGACATTGCCATATTCTACGATTAGGCCTAAACCCGCTCCGCCATGATTTAACAAAAGACCTCCGTCCTTGGTTTGACCATCGATTGAGGTGGTAAGAGGAGGCGATACATTCCCATTAGGGGGGGGTTGGTCTGGTTCAGTCCAGGCATAAGCCACGGATACCAAAAACAAAGCTATTACTGATAAAGCTATGGTTTTGAGAGAGTCTTTGAACATGTTGCGTCTTGAAACTTGTATCTTGAAGTCCGCCGCGGCGGATTTCAAGTTCTAAGTTTCAGGTTTTAAGTTTTAAGTTAGCTGTTAGCTTTATTATATTTTATAACTTTATATATTCTTTGGCAAGTTTTGAAATATCAGAAAAATAAGATAAAATAAAAGAATGCTCAATCTCCTCTCAAAACATATTTATGATGTAGAACCTCCGGCATTTGGTTTAGATATCTCCGATTTCGTATTAAAAATCGCGTTGCTAAAACCGCAGGGCGAGAATTTTACTCTTGCCAGTTTCATTGAAACGCCGATTCCCGAGGGAGT
>Ga0076076_110_pt1 | contig 3526 bp, 3 predicted proteins | sample RifGroC1_FD_68186 | JGI IMG/M metagenome (GOLD analysis project Ga0076076, IMG submission 68186) | Parcubacteria bacterium GW2011_GWC1_38_17
TACGGTGGCAGGCCTTTACTTGAAAAATACGGGAAATATATTTTAATTTCCAAATCTCATCTGGACAGCACGGACAGATTTTTCCAAAAATACGGAATGTGGGCGACTTTTCTAGGGAGGATGTTGCCGGTGTTTAGGACTTACATTTCTATCCCCGCCGGTCTTGCCGGAATTGATTTAAAAAAGTTTTTAGCTCTGTGTTTCATTGGGTCTTTTATTTGGTCGTATTTTTTGGCGTGGCTGGGGGTGAAATTCGGCGAACATTGGGAGAAAATAAAAGATTATATGCATTATATCAGTATTGCTATTTTAATTTTTGTTATTTTGTGGATTAGTTGGTGGTTCTGGAAGAATACAAAGAAACAGAGAAAAAATGAACAGTAAGAATTTGAATTTTGAGCGTTTATTGCGCTCATTTGTTGAATGCAAGGGGGTGGAGTTGACAAAACAAATGCATTTATTGCGCGCGGGCGTATAATAGACATATGTTTAAGACCATAAAAATTATAAAAAATCTGCGATTGAGCAATAAATTGATGTTGGGCTTTCTGTTGCCGGTGATAATTTTTATAGCCATCGGCGGTTATTTCGGCTATACGATTAGCAAAAAGAAACTAGAAGATCAGATTTTAGCAAGCTTGAGTTTGATTATTACAACGAAAAAAGATTATCTTGAGACATTTATTGATTTTAACAAAGGCAGGGTGGCTGATTGGAGTTCCGACGGACACATCAGGGATGATTTTGAAAAAATTATAGAAAATAAAGATGAAGCTAAAGCAAGGGAGCTTGGCGTATATATAAAGACGAAAAAACAGGTTCTGGATCCGAAAAGAGAAAATCGACGATTTGGATAATGAATATAATTTCACTAAAGCGAAAAATGCCCTATTTGGGGAAACCTTTATTTCCAGTGTTGTGGTTGAGGATGAGCCTGGTCATATGAGAGATGTTCCAATGTGGCATGTAAGCACACCATTAATTTCTTTAAAATCCGGGAAAGTAATTGGTGTAATGGTTAATCATATTTCCAATAATAAACTGATGGGAGTTTTTAAGGAAAATCAACGGATTGTTGCGGGTGACGAGATTCCGGAAGTTCCTTCGCTAATAGTAATGGGAAATACCCTGGAAATTTATCTTATTGATGCCCGCAAATTGATGTTAACGCCGTCAATATTTGTGGAAAATGCAATCTTAAATCAAATTGTGGATACCGAGCCGGTTAGAAAATGCTATGAAACAGGAAAAAATATGAATGGCATTTATAATAATTACAGGGGAATATCGGTTTTTGGCGCTTCGGCTTGCGTTGACAGTGATAGTCAATGGACACTGCTTGCTGAAATTAATGAATCGGAAATTACTACTGAATTAAATGATATTAAAATCATCATAGTAGCTTTATCTATTTTTGCGCTTTTGATAACCATATTGTTGATATATTTTTTGAATAAAAGCATTGTTTATCCAATAAGAGAATTGTCCAGTTCAATTAAGAATATAACTAAAGGACAATTACTTCAGAAACTTGAAGTGCTATCAGCCGATGAAATCGGTAATCTCAGAGAAGCTTTTAATGAAATGTCCAGGAGAATAGAGGAGGAAGATCGCGCCAAGAGCGAATTTGTGTCACTGGCATCGCATCAGTTGTTGACTCCGCTGACAACTATTAGATGGTTTATTGAGACGATGTTTTCGGGCACCGCGAATGGATTGAGTGAAAATCAAAAAAAATATCTGGATAGTATACATAAAATCGATTTAAATATGATTGATCTTGTGAGGGCATTGCTTGATGTTTCCAGAATAGAGTTGGGCGTGTTTTCCATTGAGCCGGAAACCGCCAATATTGCTGATGTTATTAATGATATTTTATCTGAATTAGACCCTATGATTAAGAAGAAGATGTTAAATATCGTGAAAAGCTTTGGTCAGACAGCTCCAATCATGAATGCGGACCCGAAATTATTGAGGATTGTTCTCCAAAATCTTTTAACTAATGCCGTGAAATATACGCCGGAGAACGGCACGGTTACATTTGAAATAAAATTGGAAGATTCAAAGATTGTCATGAAAATATCGGATACGGGATATGGCATACCCAAAGAATTGCAGGAAAAAGTTTTTTCTAAATTTTTCCGAGGAGATAATATAAAAAATAGAGAACCGGAAGGAACGGGACTCGGCCTTTATATCGTGAAATCAATAATTGATCATTCGGGCGGCGAGATACGGTTTGAATCGGAAGAAAACAAAGGCACCACTTTTTATATTTCTTATCCGTCTGGCGGAATGATCAAAAAAGAGGGAGAGAAGAGATTGGGTCAGTGAATTTTATAAATTTAAAAAGCCCTGCGGATTTTAATCCGCAGGGCTTTTGTTTTATTTTTTCTTCAAGATTTTTTTCAATTCAAGGAATTGATTATGACCGATCCCTCCCTTGCCAAGATATATACTTGGCATATACTCGTTTTCTTTGTCGCCATGATAGTCCGACCCGCCGAAATTCGGATTAAAGTTGTATTTCTCACAGTGTTTCAAAAGGAATTCCCTGTCTTTTTGGGAATGATGCTGGGTAAAAACTTCAAGTCCGTCAAGGCCAAAGTCCTTGAGCTCTTTCAATGTTTTTTCAAATATAACATTTGCTTTCAGCGGGAAAAATTTTTCAAGCTGATGAAGGTATTTTAAAGAATGAGCCCAGACTGCCATACCGCCATGAAGTTTGATTAGTTCTATTGCTTCCCGAGGAGAACAATAATCTCCGCGTCTGGCGCAAAAACGTCCACCACTGGAAATCTCTCTTGTTGCCAGTATTTTTGCCTCATTAAAATCTAAATTCTTGGTTTCCATTAAATTGATAGCGCGGGCTTTGATAAGCCAGTATTTTGATGTTAAAGGCCAGGGAACATTGAATTGATTTGTTAATTCAACGAAAGATGTTGAAAATTCATCATAAATTTTGTATTTCATAATCATTGTTTCAACATGATGGTTGCTGACAACTTGATTGCGATATAAAAGTTCGTTGCCACTTGACAGAGATTTTAGATTATATCCGTATCCTAGTATATGAAGTTCTAATTTCCAGAGCTCTTTTGCGTCGGTGAAATAGTAATTAGTGGAGCTAATTTCAATCCCCGAGATTGTATCAATGCCATGTTGCGCGCAAAGCTTTATGAATCTTTCCGCGCCGTCTGTTGTGTCGTGATCCGTAAGGACCGCAACCTTCAGGCCCGATTTTTTCATTCTTTTTACTAATTCGTCTACAGAACAATCTCCGTCAGAATAATGGCTGTGAATATGCAGATCAGCTTCATTTGTTTTCATCGCTTTTGCCTCCGATTTTGATTTTGACAAGTTTTTTTACTGTTTGATCGGTGAATTTGATAATCCAGCACGATCCCGAATGTTGATCTCCATGGCGGACGTCATTGCCCAATCCCAAGATACGGCATTTCATTTTATTTTTAACATGAATTTCTATGTTTATTTTGTCAATGTATTTGCCTTTTATATTTTCGCA